>OIHK01000285.1_pt1 | contig 24484 bp, 19 predicted proteins | sample 1582551 | NCBI WGS metagenome assembly OIHK01 (sample SAMN02674887, study PRJEB24791) | human gut metagenome, SKBSTL062 | isolation source: stool | host: Homo sapiens | place: USA
GTAAGATAAATGTATAAAAGATAAAAGAAAAAGTATAATGCGTTTTCCCTGTAAGCTACCGATATCATTAGTTGTTCACGGCCGTGGTAAGAGTTGCTCACGGTCGTGGCAAATGCTGCTCACGGATGTGATCAAGTCTTGTCACGGCCGTGAACAGGTAAAGATGCCGGTAGCTTAATGGAAGTATAAAGGCATGATGAGCTAAAAGCATTGGTAGCTTATCGTATTTGTGGTATAAGGTCAAGACTCGGATGAGGCGTGATAGGTGTAATAAGTAATAAGTAATAGGTAATAAGTAACAGGTAATAGGTAACAGGTGATAAGTAACAGGTAATAGGTAATAAGATGGGGAGGAAATGACAGGTAATAAGTCATGAAATAGGGGTGAAGTGACAATAAAAAGCATGATTTACGGCTATTATCACCCTATTGTCACCAGCTATTATCATCAGAATTGTATTCATTATCAGCTTGTTATCTCCAAAAGGTGATAAGTGACAATAGAAAAGCATTTTATTTCTAGAGAGTATCTGTCATGCTGAATTTGTCGAAGAAGAAGGCAAAAGTCAATAGTAACTGAAATTGGGCTGACTAAAAAGTCAATAGTATCTTAAATCTCCTCCTTCGGGAAGGAGGAGTACCCGTAGGGGGAGGTGGTAGGCGAATACATAAATTGTTGATATTCAACTGTAAAGTATGCCTACCACCCCGGTTTTCAATAGGGAAAGTGGCTACTGACCTTTGATTTTATCCTTAATGTATATTGTTATCAATGTGTTATACCTAGGTTCAACCGGGACTACTGATCATTCTCTCCCTGTCCGGCAGACTCGGAAACGGGGAAGTGCTCCTCCAAATACTTTCTGATTCTATGCGTCCCCAGTTTTTCCTTGGAGATACTGCCGTCTTTTAGCACAAGTTCATAGTGCGGAATACCGTTGAAGCGGAAAAGTTGGCGCAGATAATTGAACTCTGAGTCGGTGACATAATAGCTGGCTTCTCCTTTCAGATTCTTTTCCACGTATTGCTTATATGCACCGGCTGGTGAGTCTTTCTGTCCGGTGATATAGATGAACTCGAACTCCGGATGATCTTTGTATTTTTTGCGCAGGTCTGCCGTCGCTTCTATTCCTGCGCGACAAGGTCCGCAGGTTGTTGCCCAGAAGTCAACGAACAAGACTTTGCCCGGATGATTCTTAATAATGTTGCGGAAAACGTCGGTAGCTTTGCCTTCCGGAAGTTGATAGGAATTGACTTTTTCCTTCGGATGCGTTTTGGCGAACAGATATTCGGCCTCTTCTGCCAATTGTGGGTGAGTGAGCTTTTGCTTGATGCTGTCCACATACTCACGGGCAATGGAACGTGTCTTGATATTCTGCAGGCTGAAACCCAGGTTGCGGACTTTGGCTATTTGCCAAAGCAAAGGATCGGGCACATCATATAGCCGGGCAAGAATGCTGTCTTTCTTATGACCGGTTTTTTGTTCCATCGAGATAAAGTTTCTGTCCATGTCTTGCTCTGACTGCTTGTTTTTATACTGCTTGTCGATGTACTCCAGGACCAGTTTTTCTTCTTTTTCGTATAAGCCTTTCACCTTGTCATTCTCTTCTTGAAGTTCTTTTAAGGGGATTCTGACTGTTGTTCCTGCCAGTTTCTCCTGTTTCAGTCTGATTGCCTCCTGTTCTGCATTCAGTTTTACTCCTTTCTCTTTAAGGAAAGCGAGAAGCGATTCTTCCGGATACGTGTAAGAGATGGTATCCTTTGCTTTCGGTGCATGATAATTATAGGCTGTTCTGAAGGCGTCCATATATTCAAACCGGTTGATAAAAGAGCTGGCATTGGCATCGGCGAGCACTGTTTCATCATTCAGCGGCATCTTCTTCAAGAAGTCGTAATAAGAATCTTCTTCTTTCACTTTCAAGGCTTGGTTGGCTGTATCCTGCTTCGCATAATAATCTCTGCTCATCAGAAAATCGAAGAATAAGCCTCCTGCCTGCAGGTCTGCCTTATTCTTGATCAGACGGGCAGCCTTTGCCGATGGGCGGCAAATCTGAATAAGTGAATCGGCTGTATGCTCCCATCGGGCGACAATCGGCTTCATGTGCTCCTGATATTGGCTGGGCGTCAGTTTGTTGCGCGCGTTGGATAAATCATCGTAACGGTAGGGGATCAGCGACTTGAATTCCTTCAGCAGATAGGAGAGGGAAGCCGACGGGCCCATGTAGGCTGTATTCTTGATCGGGAAATAATAGTCGCGTGCACGACTGCGTGCCAGCAATGCTTCCCAGTCGATATACATGGTAAGCGTCTGTCCGGGCTCGATATAGAATGGAATCCAGTTATTGTCAAGCGTGACGGACTGTTCCACAGGATGCTTGATGACGAACTTGCACAGGAAACTGCCGTCTTCGTCTATCTGAATCACAGTCGGGTAGTCCTGGCGGGTGATATGGTTGGATAGATAGATGAGTCCGGTGTCGAATCCCAGCCGGCGGTCATAGCCGTCGATGTACCCTTGCAGACAGGTGGTGTCTGTGTGGAAGAACTGCTGGAAACCTGTGTCGGCAGCGATTGTCTTTGTAGCTCCCCTTTGCCGGGTATACAGCTGATTCTTTTCTCCGTTCACTTGTATCTGGCAGCTTCCGTCTTTCTGCGGGGTGACCAGCAGGGTGCGTATGTCTCCATTCTGCTTGTCCTTGACGGTGATTTCCACCCGTTTCCCTTTCTTACGGATGTTTTCGTTGGTAAATATCCGGTTGTCCATAATCGTAACAGAATCGTAGATGCCGTATTCCCAGGCGTTTAAATCATCTGCCTTGAACCAGTTTCCCTTAATTGCCGCCAACGGAGAAACGTTTTTGTCGGAGGACGGTACTAAGGATATGTCATACGTATTTCCTTCCGTATCGCTGGGACTGAGGAGATGGATGACCTGCGTCTCTTCCGGCAGGGCTTCGAAAACGAGCACATAGTCCATCTCGCCCGAATCGGGCATATACACTTCCTTATTGAGCTCAATGCCTTCCGCACTCTTGAACTGATATTTCTTGCCGGTAGCTGCATCTTCCAGATAACTGTCTCCTTCTTCCTTTATCCACCAGTGCGGACGGAAGATGGCGTGAATATAAACACGCGTGCCATCGGGCGTGCGTTCTATACGGGTGATGTTACCAATACTTCCCGAACGGGCTTTGAATGGCGGATTGTCGACGGTTTGTGCTGTGAGCATACCCGACAGCATGAGCATCATGCAGAGTAGAATCGTTTTCATAATATTAAATTTTGAATAAATGCGTTTAGTAGTTCCCTTTACAAAGAAAGAAAAATATCCATCGCTCCCACTCTTTTTCCCCTTTAACTTAACATAGATTAAACGTTTACGTAATCATCTTTTTTGTACCTTTGCACCCGAAAATCAGAGTGATAATTTAAATATTGAAATATTATGAGTAAGAAAGCCCTTTTAATGATCCTCGATGGTTGGGGACTAGGCGACCAAAAGAAAGACGACGTAATCTTCAACACTCCCACTCCTTACTGGGATTATCTGATGAACAATTATCCTCATTCCCAACTTCAGGCAAGTGGTGAGAACGTAGGTTTGCCCGACGGACAGATGGGTAACTCGGAAGTAGGTCACCTCAACATTGGTGCCGGACGTGTGGTTTATCAGGATTTGGTGAAAATCAACCGCGCATGTGCTGACAACAGCATCCTGCAGAACCCCGAAATCGTTTCTGCTTTCTCTTACGCGAAAGAAAACGGAAAGAGCGTTCATTTCATGGGACTGACTTCCAACGGTGGCGTACACAGCTCAATGGTTCATCTTTTCAAACTTTGCGACATCTCCAAAGAATACGGCATCGACAATACATTCATCCACTGCTTCATGGACGGTCGTGACACTGACCCGAAGAGCGGCAAGGGGTTTATCGAAGAACTTTCTGCACACTGCGAGAAATCGGCAGGCAAGATCGCTTCTATCATCGGTCGTTATTATGCTATGGACCGTGACAAACGTTGGGAACGTGTAAAGGAAGCCTATGACCTGCTGGTAAACGGCCAGGGTAAGAAAGCTACCGATATGGTTCAGGCTATGCAGGAATCTTACGATGAAGGTGTAACGGACGAATTCATCAAGCCGATTGTAAACGCCAACTGCGACGGAACCATCAAAGAAGGTGATGTCGTTATCTTCTTCAACTACCGTAACGACCGTGCCAAAGAACTGACTGTCGTACTGACTCAGCAAGATATGCCGGAAGCGGGAATGCATACGATCCCGGGACTGCAATATTACTGCATGACTCCGTATGATGCATCCTTCAAAGGTGTTCACATCCTGTTCGACAAGGAAAACGTTGCCAACACACTGGGCGAATACATCGCTTCCAAAGGACTGAATCAGCTCCATATCGCTGAAACAGAGAAATATGCTCACGTTACTTTCTTCTTCAACGGCGGTCGTGAAACTCCGTTCGATAACGAAGACCGTATCCTTGTTCCATCTCCGAAAGTAGCCACTTACGACCTGAAACCGGAAATGAGCGCTTACGAAGTGAAGGATAAGCTGGTAGATGCCATCAACAAAAACAAATATGATTTCATCGTGGTGAACTTCGCTAATGGTGACATGGTTGGTCATACCGGTATCTACGAAGCAATCGAGAAGGCTGTTGTGGCTGTAGACGCTTGCGTGAAAGACGTAATCGAAGCTGCTAAAGCACAAGGTTACGAAGCTATCATCATCGCCGACCACGGTAACGCTGATCATGCCTTGAATGAAGACGGCACTCCGAATACGGCTCACTCTCTGAATCCGGTTCCTTGTGTGTACGTAACAGAAAACAAAGCTGCGAAAGTAGAAGACGGTCGCCTGGCTGATGTGGCTCCGACTATCCTGAAAATCATGGGTCTGGAAGCTCCGGCTGATATGAACGGTCAGATTTTGATTAAGTAATTTAGAATGCTATAACCAAAGGGGCGGGGGTATACTCCGCCCTTTTTGTCTCACATAAGTTTTATGATTCAGATAGAAGATGTAGTAGTGAGCTTCGATGTCCTTCGGGAAAAGTTCCTTTGTAATTTGGACGCCTGCAAGGGCGAATGTTGCATTGAAGGGGATGCAGGGGCGCCTGTGGAATTGGATGAAGTGGAAAAGCTGGAAGAGGTTCTGCCGATAATATGGGAGGAACTGTCGCCGGAAGCGCGTGCTGTCATTGAGAAGCAAGGAGTCGTATATACGGATCAGGAAGGTGATCTGGTGACTTCTATTGTTAATAATAAGGATTGCGTCTTTACTTGTTATGACGAGAAAGGATGTTGTTACTGTGCCATCGAAAAGGCTTATCGGGATGGCAAGACGGACTTTTACAAACCGGTATCATGCCACCTTTATCCCATTCGGATTGGAGATTACGGACCTTATAAGGCGGTGAACTATCATCGTTGGGATGTGTGTAAAGCGGCTGTATTGCTGGGGAAAAAAGAAAACGTGGCTGTCTACCAATTCTTGAAAGAACCTCTGATCCGTAAATTCGGCGAGAAGTGGTACCAGGAACTGGAAGTCGCAGTGAAGGAATTAAAGGCGCATGATATGATCTGATATTTCTTTCATTTCCTCGACTCTTTGTGTTTGGATCGTATCAGAAGAAATAATAGGCAGATCATAGCTACGATAATGCAAGCCGGAGTAATCCATGCCTCCGGATGGATAATAATCAGGAACAGGCAAGTGACAATTACACAGGATGCCAGAATTCTGAGATAGAGTCTGATCTTGGCAAATACAGGATTTGGGGTAGTCGTTTTCATAAGTGTCCTCCTTCATTTTCGGCAAGATAGTGATTTTGACCGGAAAAAGATTTAACTGTTAGGTTTTATTAAGACATAGAAAAGCGCCGGCACGGAGGATTTTCCTTCGCTTGCCGACGCTTCTTCGTTGTAAGATGTGAGGTTGGTTTATAAAAACGTAATATTAAAATTATGTATCGATATTCGCATATGTTGCATTCTCTTCGATAAACTCGCGGCGCGGACCTACGTCTTCACCCATTAGCATGGAGAAGATGTAATCGGCTTCAGCGGCATTATCGATGTTTACTTGCTTCAGCATACGGTTGTCGGGATCCATAGTTGTTTCCCACAACTGCTGGGCGTTCATTTCACCCAAACCTTTGTAACGCTGTGTATGAACCGCATTTTCCAGACCACCGCCATAGGTATCGATAAACTTCTGGCGTTGCGCGTCTGTCCAGCAATACTCTTCTACTTTACCCTTTTTGCAGAGGTAGAGTGGGGGAGTAGCGATGTATAGATAACCGTTCTGAATAATCTGCGGCATATAACGGAAGAAGAATGTCATGATCAGTGTGTCGATGTGAGAACCATCGACGTCGGCATCGGTCATGATGATAATCTTGTGATAGCGCAGCTTTTCGATGTTAGCCTCTTTGCTGTCGTCTTCTGTTCCGATAGTGACACCCAGTGCCGTATATATATTGCGGATTTCATCGCTTTCCAGTGCTTTGTGATACATCGCTTTTTCGACGTTCAGAATCTTACCGCGTAGCGGAAGGATGGCCTGGAACATACGGTTACGTCCTTGCTTGGCAGTACCACCTGCCGAGTCTCCCTCGACGAGGAACAATTCGCATTTTGAGGGGTCTTTATCCGAACAGTCGGCCAGCTTACCCGGCAGACCGCCTCCGGACATCGGAGACTTGCGCTGTACCATTTCACGGGCTTTTCTTGCTGCGTGGCGTGCTGTGGCAGCAAGGATTACCTTGTCTACAATCGTTTTTGCCTCCTTTGGATGTTCTTCCAGGTAGTAAGCCAGTACTTCACCGACAGCCTGGTCTACGGCACCCATTACTTCGTTGTTACCCAACTTCGTTTTGGTCTGTCCCTCGAACTGTGGTTCGGCTACTTTAACGGAAATAACGGCAGTCAGACCTTCGCGGAAGTCGTCTCCCGAGATTTCAACTTTCACCTTTTCCAGCATCTTGCTGTCTTCGGCGTATTTCTTCAGCGTACGGGTCAGTGCACGGCGGAAACCGGCAAGATGCGTACCTCCTTCGATTGTATTGATATTATTGACATAGGAATGTACATTTTCGGAGAATCCTGTATTGTACATAATGGCTATTTCAATAGGTATTCCCTGCTTCTCAGAGTTCAGATAGATAACGTCGTTGATCAAGTGTTCACGTGAAGACTCGATGAAGCGTACAAACTCTCTCAGCCCTTCTTCGGAATAGAATACTTCACTCTTGAAGCTGCCGTCTTCTTCATTCACTACCCGACGGTCGGTCAGTGAAATGCGGAGACCTGCATTCAGGTATGCCAGCTCACGCAGACGTGAAGCCAGTATTTTATAATCATACACCGTTTCGGTAAAGATTGTATCATCCGGCCAGAATTGTTGGCGGGTTCCTGTAATATCCGATACACCCACTTCTTTTACAGAATAAAGCGGCTTACCAATTTCATATTCCTGCTGATAGATTTTACCATTGCGGAATACCTGTGTAGTCATGTGTGTTGACAGTGCATTTACGCAAGACATACCTACACCGTGCAAACCTCCGGAAACTTTGTACGACCCTTTGTCGAATTTACCTCCGGCGTGCAGAACGGTCATCGCTACTTCCAGTGCCGACTTCTTTTCTTTTTCATGATAGTCGACCGGAATACCACGTCCGTTGTCCTGTACGGTGATTGAATTATCTTCGTTGATTGTCACTTCGATGTGGTCGCAATACCCGGCCAGTGCCTCGTCAATGGAGTTATCAACGATTTCGTATACCAAGTGGTGAAGTCCCTTTATGCTGATGTCACCGATGTACATCGCAGGGCGTTTTCTCACTGCTTCAAGACCTTCCAATACCTGGATGCTATCCGCAGAATAAGACCCGTTATTGGGAGTGATTTGTTCTTCGCTCATAATTGCCTTTCTAAGTTATAATAACAGAGCAAATATAGTGAAATTTGTCGAGTTGGCGAAGTTTCGGAGGCGAAAAATGCAGAATAAAAGCGGAATTAGTGAATGGGAAAGTAATCTGATATTCAATGGTTTATAAACACAAAAGGCCGAACTTAAAAGTTCAGCCTGAATGCTATATAGAATTGTTATTTTTCTATTATTAAGCGAGCTTGTTGATGTAAAGAGCCAGCTTAGATTTCAGATTGTTAGCTTTGTTTTTGTGAATAACATTTGTTTTAGCTAACTTGTCCAACATCTTAGTGATGCCAGGATACATTGCAACAGCTTCTTTTTTGTCAGTAGTTGCACGAAGTTTTCTAACAGCATTTCTCATGGTCTTACCATAATATCTGTTATGAAGTCTTCTTGTCTCTTCTTGTCTGATTCTCTTCAGTGATGATTTGTGATTTGCCATTTCGACTAATCTATTTTTTTAGTTCTTTATTCTTTTTACTTGTAGCCCGTGGGGGAATCGAACCCCCCTTTCAAGAATGAAAATCTTGCGTCCTAACCGATAGACGAACGGGCCATCCTGTTGTTGCATTTCTGCTTTTTGCTCTCTCGAATCAGTGTTTGTTTCTCGATTGCGGATGCAAAGGTAGGAACTTTTTTGAAACTGACAAACAATTCATGAAAAAATATGTAGTTTTTTCTCTTTTTTTCTGTATGGTGACTCTATAGTGCTTGATTTTCAATAAAATATGAGATTGCGATTTTTCGAAAAAAATATCTTCGTCTATAAGACTATGAATAATGTGCTATATTTACACCTTATTATATATAAAGGTTAAGGAGTATAGTTGTGAATTATGAGAAAAGTAAAGTGTTTATAGATATAGCCAGGTGTATTATTTGCACCTTCTGCTTCATGTATAAATCAGAATTGCATTTTTGTATACATGTGCCGTCGAGTAACGACCCTCTTCTTGTAGATTCCGGATGTATGCTTTTGCGCATCCGGTAAAGCTGTTTTTATTACTTTTTCTTTTCATACTCTTGTCTATATTTACTTGTTCTTCAGGGAGTATAACAAAAATAGCAATCTTTTTTGTTGTTAACGCCTCTAAAAAGCTCCCGATTGCCAGACATTTTTTTGTAGTTTTGTTCCGGAATGATAAAAAGAGGAGTGCATTATGCTGCAAAAGACGAAAGGAATAGTTCTACATACGCTTAAATATAATGATACTTCTATCATTGTAGATATGTACACGGAGTTATCCGGGCGGACTTCTTTTCTCGTTCCTGTACCCCGTTCGCGGAAGGCGGCAGTCAAGTCAGTACTCTTTCAGCCTTTGTCTTTCATTGAGTTTGAGGCGGATTATCGTCCGAATGCCACTCTCTATCGGGTAAAAGAGGCGAAGTCTTTTTATCCTTTTACCTCCATTCCTTATGACCCGTACAAGTCTTCAATGGCACTTTTTTTGGCAGAGTTTCTGTATCGTGCTATCCGTGAAGAGGCTGAAAACCGTCCGCTGTTCGCTTATTTGCAGCATTCTGTCATTTGGCTGGACGAATGTCGCGAAGGGTTTGCCAATTTCCATTTGGTTTTTCTGATGCGTCTTTCCCGTTTTTTGGGGTTGTATCCGAATTTGGAGGATTATCACACCGGTGATTACTTTGATTTGCTGAATGCCTGTTTCACTTCTACTCGTCCGCAGTTGCATTCTTCTTATATTAATCCCGAAGAGGCTGGACGTCTTCGCCAGCTGATGCGCATGAATTATGAGACGATGCATCTATTTGGCATGAGCCGTGCGGAACGCACTCGCTGCCTGACGATTATGAATGATTATTATCGTTTGCATCTGCCGGATTTTCCTGCATTAAAGTCGCTGGATGTACTGAAAGAATTGTTTGATTAGCAGTTTATACTTCTTCCACTCTCACCAGTTTCCAGCCTTGGAATACTAATGCGATACTCTTTAATTCTGTAGTCCCTTTGTCTTGATGAATCCATTCGCTTGCTGCATACTGTTTCAGTTGTATTTTTGCATTGGACAGCAATTTTTCTATCTCGGTGTCAGAAGCATCCCGTTTTGCATATTTCACTTCGATACAGTAGCTGTATACCATGTCGGGAAGTTGCAGCAGGCGAGGTTGCAGAAAGATATCCGCATATCCTTTGTTGCTTTCATATTCGGGACGGGCAATATAATAATGTGTCAATCCGAGGTAAGCCAAAATAAAGGTTTTTACATAAGCTTCACCTTCTATGAAGTCGCGAACACTGCTTTGGGCATTCAAGCGGTCGGCAATGTATGTGAAGCAATTTTCCCATTCTCCTTTGTATGCCATTCGTTTCATTCGGTCCACCAGCTTATCTGTCTCCAGATATAGGTCGGCGGAATCTTTGTAGATGTCTGCCATGTAACCGTAAAGTTGTTCGCGCACTGCCCAGTTGGGGACGCTCAGTATGGGCTCACCCATTTCCATTCCGCTGATGGTTAGCATGCCGTAATAGTAGAGTAGGCTTTTAAAGTTCCTTGTTTTAACGATGTCCTCGGCTGGAAAACTATCGATGATAATTCCGGTAGTAGAGCCTTTCTCAACAATTTCTTGTACGACGCTCGCATTCTCACCAAAAGTTTTGTCTACGTGGATGAGGTGGCGCAGCTTGTTGTAGTCGGTACGGATATTAGCATCAAGCATGTTGTTGGGAATACGTTTATTCAGTAGGTAGCGATTCATGAAGTAAAGTACCATGTCTGAGTTGTACATAGGCGGTTCGTCCAGTGAGTCTATGGAGAAGCAATAATTATCATACCATGGTTTCATGATATCTATCAGTTCGTCCGTAGAATGGGGAAGTTCTATGCAACTCTTGTAGTAATCTATCAAGGCGCGTACTTCGTATTCGTTGAAACCTATCATGTTGTTGAATGCGGAGTTACTGCTATAATTATCCGCAATGTTGAATCCGCTAGTGAGATCGTCCATTGTTACTGGGCTTACGCCTGTAAGGAAGATGCGCTCGATCACTGAACTTGAATAGTCTTTTACCACTTTAAGGAAACTACGGAAGAATCCGCTGCCATGAGTGATGCTGCGATAACGTTCATTACCATAATCTACCAGAATATTGTTGGCAAAGTTATCGTACTCATCAAGGATAAGATATATCTTTTGTCCCTTGTTTTGGGCGCTTTGGCACAGTGATCCCAATAAGGCATCTCCTGTTTTTAATTCATGTAGCTTTTCAACGGCTTCTTTCCCTAACAGATGAGCATTTCGTTCTGCAAATCCATCCATTACGATTTTGCAATAGGTGTTGAATGTTTCTTCCAAACGATCCATATTGGCGGCTACACTACTGAAATTGAGTGTAAGCACCAGATATTTGTTGCGATCAGGCGTAGGATGCTTGCCTATATAAAGATTACCAAAGATTTTCTCGAATTTATCTTTTTGGTTGATGTCGTAGTATAAACCGAGCATGTTTAGGAAAAGGCTTTTTCCGAAACGTCGAGGACGGACAAAGAAGAAGAAGGAGGTCACTTTTTCTACTTTGGCGATATATTGTGTTTTGTCTACATAGTAATAGTTTTCAAGAATTATTCTCTCGAAGTCCGTCATCCCATAAGGTATTTTCTTTATTGCTGCATCCATAATTGCTCCCTCTTTAATGTTGAGAACAAAAATAGTTTATTTTCCTTTATGTGGCAACTAAAACAGGGTAGATAATAACTCTCTTCTAAAAATATGTATTACTTTTGTCGTCAACAAAATAACTAGATAACGACCGACATGAAAACAATCGTAAACTTAACAGCATATATTCTTATTCTATTAGGACTTTATAGTTGTAACGATGATGTATTCGTCGACGACTTCCGGACTTCCGATACCGAATTTACTTTGGACGGGAATGGTGATGAGGTAACTATTCGTTTTGCATCCTCCAATTGGGATTTGGTTTGGATGTATACTTACGATAGTGACTTTACCCATCAATATGAAGTTTATGATGCCGACGACAATCTGATAATGAGAAACCAGGATGCCTACCTGAAAGGATTAGGTAAGATTGTATGCAATGAAAAGCTGACCGATTTCATTATTCAACGCAGTAACCCCAAAGAGCTAAAGATAACAGTGGGCGAAAACGTCCGCAACGACTACTTTAGATTCATGCTTGTAGTGAGTAATGAGTATGAATCACAAGAAATATATGTTCAAATTACTCCGTCGGACAAATATGTGTTCGACCATATTTCTTATTCTTTAAATGCGTATTATAGTGAAAGAAAAATAGAGGAAGAAGTGAATATTGTACGATCTAATTTTGAGAATACTCCCTCTCCATTGCACTTGATAGTACAAGGGATTCGCCATAAAGTAACGTTCAGAAGCGATACGTCCGAGGCTTTCCAACTACTGGGAGATGGTAATCTGACAGTAGAGATACCAAGCATAGAGAATGGGTCTTTGGTGATGAACGGGGTACAGGCGCAATATACTTCTATGGAGCAAGAATTTCCTTTTCCCGATATATATAGAGATATTTTTATCCCGGCTAATACCACGCAGCACATCACCTTAATGCAAGAGTATGAATGGTTTGAAACGGAATATACCCTTTATGCCATTCATCCTAAGACCAAGAAGCAACGAGTCATAACTGGTATGTTTCAAAGCACCATACCTACGGATAACTACGTTAAACAAGAGAATATCAAATGAGTAGAAATATGAATACCAGACGGTCTCTGTATATAATCTGCTTGCTGCTACTCTCAGCAGTCGGCTGCAAATTGGATGCTCAGACAGTAGTGAAACCTGTCCGACAAGAGAATGACAGCGCCAACCATGCCCTCATCCATCAGATCGGTTTTGACGTTCGTCCGGGCTATGTAGCTCCGACAAACAGTTTCCTTGAAGGCGATAATGCACAACGGCAGAAAATCGATCGGTCACTTTCCCTGCACTTGAAGTATGCTTTCCAGTTCAGCAAAGATTCCTATTTGGGGAAGCTGTATCCTCATGCTTATCAGGGCATCGGTGTTTCGCATAATACATTTTATAATTCCGCTGAACTGGGAAATCCGGTGGCGGTATATGCTTTTCAAGGGGCGCCTATTGTACGGCTTTCATCCCGTTTGTCGTTGGATTATGAGTGGAATTTTGGTGCTTCTTTCGGTTGGAAACAATATGACGAACATAGCAATTGGTACAATGACGCTATCGGTTCTAAAATCAATGCGTATATCAATTTGGGCTTTGTCTTGAACTGGCAGTTTTATCCACAGTGGAAACTAGCAGCAGGTGTGGACTTCACTCATTTCTCCAATGGAAATACGCGTTATCCCAATGGAGGTCTCAATACAATCGGAGGAAGAGTCGGCATTGTACGTACCTTTAATGCCGAAGATAAGGCGTCCGGAGCAATTGCTCCCAAACGCCTTTACATAAAGCCACACGTCAGCTATGACTTGTTGGTATACGGTGCCACTCGCAAAAGAGGATTCGTTAAAGAAGGGATACCCACTTTGGTTCCCGGTTCGTTCGGTATCGTTGGTCTCAATTTTGCCCCGATGTATAATTTCAATAACTATTTCCGGGCAGGACTTTCTGTGGATGCGCAATTTGACGAGAGTGCTAATATTAAGGACTATAAACTAGTAGGAACTTATGGAGACGATATAAAGTTTCATCGTCCTCCATTCCGCGAACAATTTGCGGTGGGGTTGTCTCTTCGGGCAGAACTGGTGATGCCTATTTTCTCCATCAATGCCGGTATCGGACGAAATATGATATATAGTGGCGATGATACGGAAGGTTTCTATCAAATTTTGGCTCTCAAAACTTATGTTACCCGCCATTTGTTTTTGCACGTGGGGTATCAGTTGAGTAAGTTTAAAGACCCTAACAATCTAATGCTGGGGATTGGATATAGATTTCACGATAAGCGGTGAAAGGGGCTGTAGTTTTCAAGAAACACTTCGCTTTTGAACTATATTTATCTGAAGATTAAACTACAGATAACAAATAGATTATTTATCAATAAAATAAAAAAACTCCAAAACGAATATCTGTTTATTCGAAATGTTTCTTTAATGCAGTACAAAATCGCAATGATTAAAAGTATAAACTGAAAAAGTATAAATGGTATCGTTAGTAGTTCTTGAACCCACCCTATGAAAACTAAGTCGGATTTTGCGAAGTAAGCATTTAAATATAATAAACAAAAATACCCAACTATGGCGAAACTTATCCAAAAAAGTTTCTTCTCCGAAATTATTTTTGTTATCATATCCATATAACTAATTTGAAGGTTTGTATAAAATCCTGTTTTTTAGAGACTTTGTAGTATTAAAGAACTAATCTCTTGACTATGAAGTGCACTAAGATAGGGGCAAAAGTAAAGATATAGAATTAGTATCTATTCTGCAAATATATTTTGGTAAAAATATAAACTTAGGACGTATAAAGTTTATTGCACTGTTTTTGTGTTATCGGTGTAAGGCTTGAACAGTAAGCTACGAAAAAATAACTGCATATTTTGGAAAAAAACAGTTTAGACATGAGCTGGTATCAATGTTTTCTTTGCAGCCAATTAGGATGAAAGCTGTGAATAGAAAATCTAATAATTTAGTTTGATCTAGTCTCATATCTTTCTAATGGCTTCTTTATGTAGATGAATATATGTCGACATGCAGTTATTTATGATTATGCAATATTATAATAAAAAACGAATAGTCCAATAAGGGAGTGATAAAAAGCTACCACTCCCTACTGCTAATTCATAGAGGATTTTTTATATGACCAGTTTTCTAATCAGCGCCTTAAACTTTCTCCTTACTTAATACTTCCAATAGATAATAATAATATCCCAATAGATCTTGTACCGGTTCGCCTTGATTTTTGTTTACTGCTTTGACTTTAATCACAAACTCATACCCTTCTTCATACTCATCTTCAAAACCTTTGATTGTTTCGATGATGTATGTCTTGTTGTTTTCATCCGTAACAACATAACCCAATATATTGGTAGTTATACCATGCTCTGGTGCAACATAATAATCTCTATAAGCTGCGACTTTTAGAGTCATTATTTTATATTTTTCTTTTTGCTTCTCATCGTCATTACAAGAATAAAAGCATAAACCTATAATGATTAAAAATACAAAAGTGTTATATATCCTGTTTATCATATTGATATGAACGTAAAGATTCTATCATCATTTCCAAATTCATTGGGAATATGTTTATTTACTCCTTTTATTTCAACTTTATCAAGATGCAAATATACACTTGGATTGTACATAACTCTTTTTAGAGCATTTAATTTATCAGAGGTAGATGTCCCCTTCACTGAACCTATTAATGTTACCTTTGTAGTGAATCCGCCTTGTGGTATATTGATACCTCTTAAATAGATATCTGTCCATGTTGTAGTGACGCCAAGGGGGATTTCTTTTGAATAAACTTCTTGATTAGTATTTCTATTGATAATTGAGATTATGGTTCTGACATTAAAATCGTCTACAGTATATCCGCCTAAGTTAGATGATGTAGGTTTATAATTATATTGAAATTTGAAGTCTATCTTAGCCCCTTCAGGACATTGTATGATTTTGGTCCTTCTATATTCATAATCGCTGTCGTAAGGTTCATTATAACCGTATGGATCGAAAAATTTGAATTGGTCTCCTATAGGTTGTAATGTTGCCAGAGTTAACATGTCAGTATTTGATAGACTATCTCTTTGTGATCTTATGTAACTATTATCAAGTTTGTACATGACTCCCCCAGAAGAATACATCATTATAGAACCAAAATCGAAACTTCCTACATTTACTCCATTCTGATTCATTTCGGCATAAGTTTTATACTGATATCGTGTATCTTCATCCATACCTTCAAAATTAATACGTATGTAATTGTCCCTATCGGTTCTGCTCATTTCATGATACATCCCAATAGTATGGCATATTTCATGAGCAATAGTGCCAACGCTTATAATTGCTTCCCGGGATAGTCCTATATTTTGAGTGCCTCCTTTTCTGCCTACATAATCGGAATATGCTGACCATTCATTTTGATCCAAAAAATTGAATTGAATATAGTCTCCTTCATTGTAACGGGGTACCATATCGATATATGAACCATTCTCAATCCATTCTATTGCTTTGTATATATACTTTGTATATATAGCCGGAATACCGTCCACAGAATAATAAACTTTATTGTTAGGCCATCTACGATCTATTCTGGCAGCACCTCTGGTTTGGATTAAATCTTCTTTTAATAAGTGAATGTCACCTTGAAAAATATAGTAGTCTCCTTTGTCAACTACAGCCGCTTCACTACCCCATAAGTTTATAGTATTAAAACTATAGTTATTTTCGTCATATTTTGAATTATCAGACTCAGATTTTATACTCGAATCTTTTTCAATATAATTCCCATTATCTGCACACGAAGCAACAAATAGACAACCTATTACTGATAAAGTATAGGTAAGTCCTGATAGAATATTAGATTTTGTTGTTTTCATGATTACTTATTATTAGATTGTTTAATTAATGTGTCTTTTGATTGATCTTTTATCTTTTTAAGAGAATACTCTTCGTATTACTGTTATGCCAACTATATAATACATATTCATCGAAACTTTTAGTTTCCAGAGTGTTCAATGATATTGATATCAGGTAGCTGTACAACAGTTATAGTATGATATGTATTTACATGTCTGCATATAAATTTTATGCTTCTACTTTTTCCTGTTGTGTTTTCTAGTATACAAATAGTAACTTTCTTTCCTTCGATTTTAAAAGAGAAAAAATCAAATTCAAATTTGTCAGGTGGAAAACTCTGATTTTTATCAATATATTCTGGACTATATTCTTTAATAATAATTCCATCAAGTATTAACTGATCAATTTTCCATTCTTCTTTATTGGATGTGAATATTTCCTTACCTCCTTCTTTGGGGCATTCCCAACTATAGTTAGAGAAAGCGAATTCATTGGAATCAGTATTATTGCACGAACTTATGATCATATAAAGGACAACTATGGTTAATTTGTATTTCATTTTATTCATTTTTTGTTTGCCATACACTGAATGCTTTCATTTGATATGGAAAGGTTCTAGATGTGCCTTCCCATCTCAAATCCTGATCATAATTATCTGACTGTGGTATATAAAGATAATAACCATTATAACTTTCCCCCCATCCATAATTGATATGGAAATATCTCTTTACATATTTTGTTGCATCTATGCATGTGCCACAAGCCCCAGTAGTAAATACGAAACGTAATGCATCTATTAGCATTGAATGCCCTTCGTCATTACTATTTCTGGCAGATAACCATACTATACCACTTTTCTGTATTAAAGTATTTTCAATAGTTTCATTAAAAGGGGACCTTTCATATTTAAGATAACCTTGTGATAAAAGGCATACGGCTTTTACTGCATCTTCTGTATTCGCACTACTACTCGGTCCATACTTCATTCCTACTGCTTGTCCGATTTCATGTATTAAATTTGCGACATCAGTTTCTTCATCACTTCCGGCAATAAACTGATTGTCATGTTTTATTTCGCTTAGCCGATCCCATGATGTTATTAATGTGTAGTAATAAAAAGTAGTTTTTGAACGGTCCCATAAACATAATAGAGCTTGTGCTGCTGCAACTGCAACGCATCCCGCAGCAGAGTGTACTTTATCTCCATTGCTGTTGGTATATAGAGGACATGCATTATTAAACGGAGCGAATTGATGCCAAGAAACTGGACACCTTGGCTCCATGGTAAACATTTCTTTTCCTCCAACTATATCTGAGTCTGCCCTTGTGGAAACGTTTACCGTTTTCCAATCGTCATTAACTTCAGTATTGTATTTTATAGAATACTTAATATCGGCTATTGCATTGCTTAAAATGGCAACTAATCCACCGGGTATGTTGCTGTTTATGAGATCAGTATTGTCAAGCTCTACATTTCCATCTGCAATGCCATATAATGATTTGGCACGCTTATCAGCTGCAACAAAAGCAGTATTTCCATTAGATAACTTTACTATATAAAGAATGTCATTCACATCTATATCAGAGTCACTGCCAATATTTCGTGTCTTGCTTTTAGTCAATGAAGTTATTTTTTTTATACTAACAGAATTCTCTACCCTTGTAGGAGAGAGAGAGGATACTCCATAAAACTCATCAATAGTCGATTGAATGTCTTCTTCATTAACTTTGAATTCAGGGTTCATGCTACTACTTGTTTCCGGTAAGTTTTCACTGTCAATCATACCAAGATTCTCTTGACATGACATCATTGTAAACAATGATACGATAATTAATAGTTTTCTCATGGTATAATTTTTAGTTAATATTATTTTATGAGCTGAGGTTTTACCTACTCGATTTCAAACTCTCCAATGAAAGTCACAGCTTTTTCTATATAAAGTAGTTCATATTGATCGGCTTTAAAGCCATCTAAATCTATTTGATAGATTTCTAGCTTATCAGGAATCACCACGTCTTGGAATACAATGTTTCCATTTTTGTCTTTAACTTGGAAGGTGGCTGGCTCGTTCGATTTTTCAAAAAACTGCACTTCAATGTTATTTTCTTCTATAGTAGCTTCTATAGGTAAAAAAATAACTGTCTTTTGGCGTTCATTCCACTTCTTAAAATAGATTCGAGTTTTGTGGTCTGTTGAATAATTATTGGCTTCCATTGTCATGAATGAAATGCCAATTAATAATAGTGTAATGCTTAACTTTCTCATATGTCTAAATGTTTTCTGCAAATTTATGAAAAATAGAGATCTACATTTAGTAAAATGATTGTTTTGACATGGACAAGTGGTGCTTGATAATCAGCTGGTTATGCTTTTTGTGTGTACCATCAGTGTGACAGATACAAAATGTTCATATAAACATGAAAGCTACCCCATATTTATCATCAAGTATTCATATAAAGTTGAGTTGCTTGGTAGTGTTATATTCAGTTTTCCTTTAAGCCTGGTATGCTTTCTACTTACAGAGCCAATGGCAATATTTAATAATTTTGCTTCTACATTAGTGTCGAATCCATATAGGTAGAAACAACAATATTGAAAATCTTCGTCTGATAAAGTCGGGCATAAGCTAAATAAATAATTGTAAAGGTTGGGATAAATACTTGTTATTTCGTTAACTATGAGTTTCCATTGATTTTTGCTTATCAATGGTTCTGTAATTCTAGGTGTATTTTTATTAGCAAGAGAAACAAGTTCTTTATATAAAGGAGAATCGGTTAATATTTTGTTCTGTAATTTCCTGTAATTAGTGAATAGGTGATCTATTTCTTTTTGCATTTTATCATAATTTTCGTCTTTTTCTTTGAATGTGTTTAATAAACTTCGTTTTTTTTCAAGTTCAAGAGAAAGTGTGTATAGGTCTAATTTCATCTTATCTAATTCTTTTTGCTGCTTTAGTATCTTCTCTTTTGCTTGTTTTCTGTATAATAAATATCCTATAACCATTAATAGTAGAGCTGCAATGCAGATAACAGAAACTATAATGTAGCTTTGTTGCTTCATCTTTAATTTATCTATTTCCTTGCTAATTTTCAAGTGGTTATATTTAGATTCTATGTTTAGTATCTTAGATTGATTATCTGCATATACAATGGAATCTACCAAGTCTGTACATTCTTCCAGATAAGTGAGTGCTTTCTCATATTTTTTCTCCGATTTGTATATCTGGTAATACAAATATTTAATACTATAAGTATAGGTAGGATCATCTTGTGGAATCTTCTGTAGCAGCCCTTTTGCTTGGCTTATAGAGTCAGACGCTATGTATAGATCAATTAATGCCATGTAGTTAGGCATTTTTTCTCTTCCTTCCAGTGCTTTGTAGAAGAATTTTTTGGCTTCATCATATTTGTTTTGCATTACATAGATATTTCCTAAAGCATTGTCGATGGCAGCTCTTACATCTATGTCCTTGGAGTTTGCTGTAAGAGAGTCCGCTGTAGATAGAATTTCTATAGCGTGTGATAACGAATCAATACTTGCATATTCACGTCCCATGTCTCTTAGAGCACAAGCGTAGCTATCAGTGTTATTTTCTTTTTTGAAATTGTCGGCAGCCATTTCGTATTTTTTGATAGCTTCTGTTCGCATGGCTTTCTCTCTATATAAGTCGCCTATATAGCTATATGTATACCCAACTAAATTATAGAGTTTATTCTTTTCGCCAATCTCTAACGCATTAGTATATATAGACATTGCTTTGTCATAATCCCCGTCATTTGCATAGGAACGTCCTAAATAAATTAAGATTTGTACTTGTTCATTGGGTTTACCGTAGGATGAATACCAAGCGTTAGCTCGCTCGAATTGATAAGATGGCAATAGGATATTAAAGATTTCGTCAGTGACTTTGCCCGATAACATACACCAACGTGCAAAGGTTTTATCATCCAGCTGCTCCGGAGATGCTATGTTTTCCAGTATGCTTGATGCGCTATCAGGATTTACTTCTATGATTTTTTCAACCTCATCCAGTTGTTTGTCCAAAGTGGATTGTTGTTTGCTGCACCCTACTAATAAGAATGTAGCTAGAATAGTTATCAATGTACTGCTTTTCATCTGTTTGTCGTAATTTAGTTCGTTGTAGAAACTATCCAAAAAGAATGTTTTGCTTGTCGTCAAAGCAGGAATGTTATCTTCCTATTGTTACAAAAGTAAGAATTTAATTTATATAATGCCATTTATTATGTTTTTATTCTTGTAACTTGATGTCAAATAGGTAATTTCATAAATCAAGAAGTTATTGTTTACCGCTCTTTTAGATGCAAATGATCCTATATTCTCCAGTCTTTCAATTGGTATTATCATATTATCTCACCGATATCTTCATCGTTCTACCCGGGTGATATGATTATCGCACTTAGGTGAACTGATCGTGTCACAGTAGTAGACAGTTCGTCCTACCCGGGTGGAACGATGAAGATATCGGTAAGAAAACATGCAGATGTAGGTATCAAAAGAGAAGGATATAGGTAGCAGCATAACATATGAAGCCTTAAAAACAATGAGAGATACCCTTGAAGTGGATGAGAGATACGTGAAAAATAGCTGTTTGAATGAAGAAAAGAGTGAGAGACACCTGTTTGAAAAGGATCTCTCACTCTTTATATTGCTGATTATCTACGGCTTATCTTAATGGAATGAGACCGTGAGACCAAAAAGTTTTTTTTATTTCTGGGGAGGAGGTGTGGGGGCTTATCCCAACAACTCTTTTACTTTTGCAGAAATAGCACGGCCTTCTGCCAGTCCTGCCAACTTCTTGGAGGCAACTCCCATCACCTTACCCATATCTTTTCCGCTGGTAGCACCTGTTTCGGCAATGATTTCCTTCAATGCAGCTTCCAGTTCTTCAGCAGTCATTTGTTTGGGCAAATAAGCTTCCATTACGGCAACCTGTGCCAGTTCTCCGTCAGCCAGATCCTGGCGTCCCTGTCCGATATAGATTTCGGCAGAGTCCTTACCTTGTTTCACCAGTTTCTGAATGATTTTCAAGGCAGCTTCGTCTGTCAGTGTATCGTTGGCTCCCGGAGCTGTTTTAGCTTCGATGAAGAATTTCTTTATGTTTCTTAAAGTCTCCAAGGCAACTTTATCTTTTGCCTTCATTGCGTTTTTAATGTCTTCGCTGACTTTGTCAAATAAATCCATGATGATATTTATATTTTAATTATTTACAATTTGTAATAGCAAGGGGAAGAACCATCTAGAAAGTGATTACTCCGTCATTGTCCGTAGCCTCTTCCATGGCAACTTCCTCTTCAAGAGCCGCTTTCGTCTTGATCTTCAACAGCTTCGTTTTATCGCGCGTGTAAGTAGGAGATTCCTCTATCATGGCGATGATGTCGTCGTTGTCCAAATCTTCGGTATTGAAGATATAGATATGGCGACGGCTGCGCAGGCTTTTCTTTCCGATGCCGGCACTTTCACCGTATGCCTTGCGGATACGCTCTTTATTCTTCTCCTTCTCTTCTTCAAGCTGCAACTGGCGTTCTTCTTCCTCCTGGCTGCGGGCTTCGTGCAGTGTGTCCATACCGGGCACGTCTTCTACACCAAATCCGGTGGCGAGTACGGTGATCTTTACTTTGGTGTCCAGAGAGTTGTCTACGGCGACACCCCAGATTACTTCCACACCTTCGCGGAACTTGCTCATGAACTCGTGTATCTCGTTCATTTCTTCCATCATCAGTTCGGACGTGGGACAGAAGGATACGTTCAACATCACCTTTTTAGCGTTGAAGATGTCGTTGTTGTTCAGCAACGGAGAGTGGAGGGCATCATCGATAGCTTTGGTGACACGGTTCTCGCCTTCTCCGAATCCGGTACTCATGATGGCTACACCACCGTCTTTCAGGATGGTCTTCACATCGGCAAAGTCCAGATTCACCGTACCACGCATGGTGATAATCTCGGCGATACTCTTTGCAGCGATGGAAAGCGTATCATCGGCCTTGCCGAAAGCATTCATGAAGGTAAGGTCGGCATATATTTCGCGCAGGCGCTCGTTGTTGATGACCAGCAGGGCATCTACGTGCTGGGCGATACGTTCGACGCCGTCCAGTGCCTGAATGATTTTCTTTTCTCCTTCGAAAATAAATGGAATGGTGACAATACCTACTGTCAGAATATCCATCTCCTTCGCAATGCGGGCGATGACAGGGGCGGCTCCGGTTCCGGTTCCTCCTCCCATTCCGGCAGTGATGAATACCATCTTGGTGCCGTCGTTCAGCTGTTCTTTGATATCGTCAATACTTTCTTCGGCGGCGTCGCGTGCCCGTTCGGGACGGTTGCCGGCTCCAAGTCCTTGTGTGATGCTACGGCCCAGTTGCAGTTTCACCGGAACGGGTGACTCGGCCAATGCCTGGTTGTCCGTGTTGCAGAGAACGAACGTTACGTCATGTATGCCTTCCCGGTACATGTGGTTCACAGCGTTACCGCCACCGCCACCTACACCAATCACTTTGATGATTTTCGGTGAGTCGGTCGGGAAATCGAATTGTACTATCTCGTCCATATTATTGAATTTTGAATTTATTTCATATCATCGTCAGAGAAGATTTCCTTGGTCAGGGAGTCGATCTTGCGTTGAATCCAGCTGGGACCGGCTTCTCTCTTGCGTCTTTCTTTCTCTTCTTTCTCCTTCTGCTTGCGGAGTCTTTCAGCTTCCTTGGCGGCTGCCCGTGCTTCTTTCTCTTCCTCTTCTTTCTTGAGGCGTGCCAGTCGGGCTTGCTCTTTCAGTTCCTGATCGTCCTCAAACATGTCTACGGTCTTGTGAATTTCCGGCTCCGGTCGGGGAGTGGCGGGAGTGACCGGTATCTGGGGAGCGGTTTCTATCAGGCAGCAGTTCTGATTGCCTTCGAACAGAAGTCCGAACAGGGTGTTCTGCGAACCGTCCTTCTTCAGTATATTGCTGGGAGCGTGAACGGTGTTGCGAGGCAGTTTCGCCATTCTCATCTTTTCTATCTTCGAGCGTCTGCGAAGCATTTCTTCCAGATTCTTCAGGTTGGCGGCTCCACCTGTGAGGATGATGCCGGCCAGCAGTTTGTCTTCGTAGCCGGAGATTTGAATCTGGTTCCATACGTTAGCGATGATTTCCTCGGCACGTGCCTCGATGATGTTGTTGAGCTTGCTCAGTTCGACTGTGCGGCTTTCATCTTCGAGCTTGCAGGTGGCGGGCTCTTCGCTTTCGTCTTCTTCGTATAGGGCGTCTCCGTAAGTTTTCTTCAGACGTTCCGCTTCTTCTTCCTCCATTTGCAGGGTGGTGATGTCGCGGGTGATGCTGTTTCCTCCCAGCGGCAGCACTGTCAGGAAGCGGAGAATGTTGTTTTTATAAACCGAAATAGTGGTGGTATCAGCTCCGAAGTCGATGAGTGCGCAGCCCGAACGGCGTTCGCTCTCGGTCAGCACGGCATTGGCTGTTACCAGTGGCGCGATCAGTTGGTCGGCAATATCGATCTTTGCCTGCTGGAAGCAGTGTTCCAGATTCTTCCGTACGGAAGAGCGGGCGACGATATTGAGGAAACGTCCTTCGATGTGGCTTCCTACCAGTCCCACCGGGTTGGCTTGCAGATTATTGCCGACTTTGTATTCTTGCGGCGCTACGTCCAGTATATCCATATCGACTACCGGAATCGCTACGTTCTCATCGCCGATAGCGCTTACCAGCTCTTCCGAGATAATCGCTTCTTCTTCGAGGTCGCGACTTACTACGTTGCGGACTGTGCGGAGGGATTGTCCGCCAATGCCTACGTATACCTTGGCGATTGAGTTTTTCAACTCACCTTCCAGTCTGTTGATGATAGAAGTCAGGCTTTGTGCTGTCTTGTCCAGATTGAAGATCACTCCTTTGCGGATAAACGTTGAAGAGTCTTCCTGGGCGTATGCCAGTATCTGCATGCTTCCGTCACTGTTCTTTCTTCCGGCCACACCGGTTATCTTCGATGAACCAAGTTCAATAGCGGCGATAAATTC
>OIHK01000480.1_pt1 | contig 15805 bp, 8 predicted proteins | sample 1582551 | NCBI WGS metagenome assembly OIHK01 (sample SAMN02674887, study PRJEB24791) | human gut metagenome, SKBSTL062 | isolation source: stool | host: Homo sapiens | place: USA
TACACTGGCCTTACGGGAGATGAAAGAGTGATTGAAGCAGGTATCAAAGCCATGCATAAATATGGTTCCGGTTGCGCAGGCTCGCGCTTCTTGAATGGTACGCTTGACCTGCACGTTCAGTTGGAAAAAGAACTGGCTGCCTTTGTAGGCAAAGATGAAGCGCTCTGCTTCTCAACCGGTTTTACGGTGAATTCCGGAGTTATCCCTGCTTTGACAGACCGCAATGATTATATCATTTGCGATGACCGCGACCACGCATCTATCGTAGATGGCCGTCGCCTCTCCTTCTCTCAACAACTGAAATATAAGCATAACGATATGGCGGATCTGGAAAAGCAACTTCAAAAGTGCAATCCGGATTCAGTGAAGCTCATCATAGTAGACGGTGTGTTCTCTATGGAAGGCGACCTGGCAAACTTGCCCGAAATCGTACGCTTGAAACATAAATACAACGCTACTATCATGGTAGACGAAGCTCATGGCTTGGGTGTATTTGGAAAACAAGGACGTGGTGTTTGCGACCATTTCGGTCTGACTCACGAAGTTGACTTGATTATGGGTACTTTCAGCAAATCACTGGCTTCTATCGGTGGATTTATCGCTGCTGATTCTTCTATCATCAACTGGTTACGTCACAACGCACGGACCTATATCTTCAGTGCATCCAACACTCCTGCTGCTACTGCATCTGCTCTTGAAGCCCTCCACATCATCCAAAATGAACCGGAAAGGCTTGAAGCTTTGTGGGAGGCTACCAACTATGCATTGAAACGTTTCCGTGAAGCTGGCTTTGAAATCGGCGCAACAGAATCACCTATCATTCCTCTTTATGTACGTGACACGGAAAAAACTTTCATGGTTACTAAATTAGCTTTTGACGAAGGGGTATTTATCAATCCGGTTATTCCTCCGGCATGTGCACCGCAAGATACTTTGGTACGTGTGGCATTAATGGCTACTCATACAAAAGATCAAATAGACCGTGCTGTAGAAAAGCTAGTTAAAGCATTTAAAGCATTGGATCTTTTATAATCTACGAGAAATATATCACTCTTATCGGGTGAATAAAATAAAAGTCTGACACAAATCAATGTGCCGGACTTTTATTTTATCTTATTCACCCTTAAGTACTTCCGCCGGATTTTGCTGGGCGGCTTTCCATACACGCCAGATGATGCTTAGGAAAATGACAAATCCCATTCCTATGAATATGACTGCATAGAGCCACCATTCTATCGGTGTTTGCTTTATATAATTTTCTAGCCAATGTTTCATCATGACATATCCCAACGGAAAAGCAAAGAACGATGAAAACACAAGTAAAAGTAAATATTCTCTAAAGAATAGATTCAGGATTATTCCTATATTGGCTCCATTTACCTTGCGTATAGCTATTTCTTTACGCCGTTGCTGGCAGGATAAAGTCACCAATGAAAATATGCCGAATACGGCAATCGCTATACATATAAAAGAAACTATGCTCAACAATTGACACAAAGTTCTCTCTGATTTCATATAAGTGTCATAAACCTCTTCCATATTAGACAACATCAATTCTGCATTTGGATTAACTTTATTCACTTCCGCTTTTATCTTTTCAGAAACAATATTCCAAGTTCCCTCTTTCACTTTGAATATAATACCTCCTCTGCCTATATTATCCGGCAAAAAAAACATAGCAGGGGCTACCGGGTGTATTGGGGCATTATATGAAATATTTTTAATAACCCCTTTCACTATATAATGCCTTCCTAATTTATCAATTTTCTTTCCAACCGGTTGTGTCCATCCGAAAGCTTTCACAGCAGCTTCATTTATAACAACCATATTTTTTCCATCCTTTTCATCCAGCATGCTTCCCTCCAGCACCTCAACTCCAAAGAAATCGGCATATTCTTGATTGATCGTCTCATCTTCTAGATCTATATATTGCTCACTATCAGTTGTCTTTCCTTCCCACTCCTTTATCCTGAATGTTGAAAAATACATTTTGGGAATAGGTGTCTGAAAGCCACTCAAATACTTTGTAACATCGGGCATCTGTTCTAATATTTCTTTAAAAGGAACATTTTCAGAGCAATAAACAACAGCTCCCACATTATGCCGTTCTATTCCAAGTTCTTTGGTATTCAACAAGAAGTTAAGTTGCTTCATCATCACCAAAGTACAAAAAACAAAGGCTATACCAATAAACAACTGAAATAAAATGCTACTCTTATAAAACCAACCGGAGAGATGAAGATTAGATTTTTTGTTTATATTACTAAGTAGAGTTCGCTTGCTAATGTATCGTATAAGCAGAGATGCAAAACCAACTGTCACGGCAATCAATGATAGTATATAAACAAATACTTCGATATAAAAAAATGAAACACCCTCATTGATTTGTGACAAACGTTTAAAAGTCGGCAGGATGAGTTCTATCAATACCAGCCCTATTCCTGAAGATAAAATTAGTAACAAGACAAGTTCTGTAAGAAGTAAAGTGAGTAACCCACCATTTGATGAACCATTGACTTTCCTCAACGCTAACTCACGTTTACGCATCCGGATACGAGTTATCAACATTGTTAAATAATTACATATTCCACAAATTATAACCAAACCGCTAATACATGCAAAAAGACGAATATGATTCAACTTCACATTCACATCTTCCCTCGGATGACTACTCCGCAATGTGGATAATGGAGCAATAAGCGTAGAATTTGGATATTTATGACCATCTTGTTGTACTTCATATTCTGACAACCTCTGTTTCAATGCTTCTATATCACAGTTGGGATAAATACGAAAAAGCGTTTGACATCGTTGGTTCCCCCAATTGGGGTTTGTATCATGAAATGGCAATAATATATCAAATGAAAACAAAGAGTGTCCTTCCCATGACTTTACAACTGCAACGATTATTTTTTCTTCGTTACTTTCCTCTAAAATCAAGTGTTTACCTATCGGAGATTCTTTCCCAAATATTCGCTTTGCCGTATTTTCTGTTATAGCAATTTCATCCTTTTTTAGCTGTAGATGGTTATCTCCATCCAATACTTTAATATTGAACATTGAAATGAAATTTGAATCTACCTCTATACGTCGTACCACAAACTCAACATCCTCATTCTTAATTTTTTTTTCATTCCAGTCATAAAATATACGACATACTTTCTCTATCTCCGGACAATTCTTTGCCAAATAATCAGCTAGAAAACTAGATGAATTATAGGTAAATCCGTCTCCATAAAGACGAAAGCTACTGCCTGCCAGATAAATGCGATCGGCTCCCTCATGAAAATTATCATACGTCATTTCATAACGTATCCATAATACCGACAGCGCAAAACAGGTAAAGCCGACTGCTAATCCGATAATACTAACAAGACTTTGTGTTTTATACTTTATCAGATTACGAAAGGCTACTTTCAGATAGTGTTTTATCATGATATTGTTATTTTATTATTCATTTTTGATAACTTCCGCAGGATTCTGTCGGGCGGCTTTCCATATGCGCCAGATGATGCAGAGTAGAATAATAATCGCCACTACAACGAAAATCCCTACATATACCCAACCGTTAATCGCAGTTTGTCTCACATACGTTTCAATCCATTGCCTCATAACCACATATCCCATTGGAAAGGCTATGACAGCAGCAATAATCAGCAATAGGAAGTATTCACGGAAAAACATCTGCAAGATATGACGAATTTGCGCCCCGTTCACTTTACGTATAGCAATCTCCTTTTGACGTTGCTCACATGATAGAGTGACCAATGAAAAAATTCCGAAAACGGAAATGAGTACACAGACCAATGACACGAAGCTCAACAGTTTCATCAGTGCATCCTCGGAGCGAAGATATTTACCATATTCCTCCTCCTCGCTAAACAACCGTAAATAAGCATGGGGAAATTCTTCTTTGTGGAGCTTTTCTATAGCTTCACGACATTCGTTCCAAGTCCCCTCTTTGAATTTAAAAAGGATACTGGCACGATTCAGGAGATATTCTTGTGCTTCGGGGCGTTGAAAGGCAATAAGTCCCGGCTTGCTTGTCGGAGAACGATAACTAAAGTTTTTCACCACTCCGACAACTTTGTATGCAATGTCCTGACGACCATTGGTGTTATTGCCGAAAGTCTTTCCTAAAGCATGTTTCCATCCGAATTTCAGGCACGTACTTTCATCAACCACAACTTCATTCTGCTGGCTCTTTTCAGATATAAATTCACCTTCCAGCAATTTCAAATCATAAAACTTAAAAAATTCCTCCTTTGCCGGCATTATGCCAACAAGTAGTGTTTTTTCTGTCACTTTGGGCAGCCCATCCCAATTTGTTATTTCTGCATACATCATCGGACCGGTTGGAATAATTGGAAAGTACGCAGGAGGTAAAGTTTCTGTTACCATAGGGAGAGCTTTTATTTTCTCTGCCCATTGATGAATGTCTCCATTCCACAATGCCACATTAGCCACATGATGACGTTCCATACCTAAATCCGTATTTTTCAGGAAATGTAGTTGCTTCATGATGACAACTGTGCAGAAGATAAAAGCAAGACTGACAATCAACTGTACGATAATACCTATTCTGCGAAATAAGTACGGACGGGCAGTAGCAACACTTCCTTTGATCGTTTCCTGCAATGTTCGACGACGAAAATAGGATAATGGCATCAGCGCAAACAGAAACGACAGGATGATTACTGCCAGAAGATATATCAAAATTTCTCCATAATATGAACTGGACTCTATCTGCGTAAAGTTCAGGAAGCGGGACATACTCATCTCCACCAGCAGCAATCCGCCGATCAGAGCAATACATAAAAGCAGCAATAATTCAATGGCAAACTGTACAGACAAAGCTTTATTGCTTGCTCCATTCACCTTACGAAGTGCCATTTCACGGTTGCGCATACAAAGGCGACTGATAAAAAGCGTCAAATAATTGAATAACGAACAAATAATCACCAGTCCGCCTGCTAAGGAGAAATAGAATATATAACTGAAAGAGATAACAACATCTGCTTTATCTACATAATCCGAATAGCGCAAAGCTGACATCCGGGTAATCAACAGATCGGAAAGTTCGCTCTCTTTCTCAATATCGTTGATGCAAACGGTGCTCATTTTTGTTCGGAATGCGTCTATATCTGTTCTTTCGCGTACACGAATAAGTAGCTGCTCATTTGAACTTCCCCACTGAGGAGAATGTCTTGCCGGAGCCAGTATATTATATGGAATATTGGAATGGTTAGACCATCCACTCACAATTGCTCCTATTTTACATACGCGTCTGCCTACTTCCACCTCTTTCCCCAATGCATCCTCTTCTTTGCTGAAGAGCCGCTTCGCAAATTCTTTAGTGATAGCAACTTCCTGACCATCACATTTCAGGAAGTTGACAGTACCTTTCAATAATTGTATATCAAAGAAGTTCATGAAAACAGAATCTGCGGCAATCATTCCGATCTCCTGCTCGGTATCTTCCATACGGAATTTTACATAATGTGCGGTAAAAGCGGTTACAGCTTCTATCTCCGGCATTTTGTCTTGCAAATATTTCATTAAAGGATATGGAGTAAATTTACTTGTACCGGGTTCATTGGCGTAATGCGCACGTACCAGATAAATGCGATCGGCTCCCTCATGAAAATTATCATACGTCATTTCATAACGTATCCATAATACCGACAGCGCAAAACAGGTAAAGCCGACTGCTAATCCGATAATACTAACAAGACTTTGTGTTTTATACTTTATCAGATTACGAAAGGCTACTTTCAGATAATGTTTTATCATGATATACTTTTTATTGATAGCTTGTGCTTACATACTAACTTCGGTCACCACCTGTCCATCAAACAGGTTTATGATACGGTCGGCATAACCGGCATCGTGTTGTGAGTGGGTCACCATGACAATGGTGGTTCCCTCTTTATTCAGTTCGCTCAATAGCCCCATCACTTCTTTACCGTTTTTGGAGTCCAGGTTACCGGTTGGCTCATCGGCCAGAATCAGTTTAGGGTTGGCCACGACGGCACGGGCAATGGCAACACGTTGCTGCTGACCACCGGAAAGTTGTTGCGGAAAGTGTTTACTACGATGAGTAATGGCCATTCTCTCCATAGCTGACTCTACCCTCTTTTTCCGTTCGGCAGCGGAAATACCCATATAAAGCAAAGGAAGTTCGATATTTTCGTATACGTTCAACTCGTCTATCAGGTTAAAGCTCTGAAATACGAAGCCTATCACGCCTTTGCGAAGACTGGTACGTTGCGACTCGGTATACCGGGAGACTTCCGTTCCGTTCAGATAATACTCTCCTCCTGTCGGGTTATCAAGTAGCCCCAAAATGTTGAGCAATGTTGACTTGCCACAGCCGGAGGGACCCATGATGGCTACAAATTCACCTTGTTTCACTTCGATACTGACGTTATTCAACGCCCAAGTTTCTACTTCTTCCGTTTTGAAAATCTTCTGTAAGTCAATGGTCTTAATCATAACTGTATTGTTTTTAGAATTATTAATTTTATTCGTTTTTGATTACTTCTGCGGGATTGAGACGTGCAATCCGCAGTATTTTAAAGATAATGGTAATTACTGTCAATAAGGTTACTCCCCAAAATATGCTTCCCCAATATAATATTCCATCATTAAAAAATACGGTGTACATTTGTTTCCACAGTTGCAATACCACGTAAATGAGCGGAAAGGTGATGGCGGCAGTCACCATCAGCAAAATCAGGTACAAACGTGCAAACAGCCAGATGATGGAACGTATTCCGGCTCCGTTCACTTTGCGAATGGCAACCTCTTTCTGGCGGCGTTCTGTATCGAGCGTAATGCTGGAATACACTCCCAACAGGGTAATGATGATGCTTACAATTGCAAAAAACGAGATGATATCTTTCAGAATATATTCCACTGCCTGCACTTCGTACAAATCATCCTGAAATGTACGTACTTGGGAAGAAATATTCTCCGGCAGCACTTCACGACGGATGGTTTCCATCCATTTCATGACTTCTTTTTGCTGTTCAGGGTAACATTTCACATAGCAGTGACCTATGTATTCAGAAGAATCATAAAGTGTGAAAGCATATCCGCCATTATGATTATGTACATCTGTTTGAAAGGGGGCACATACTCCACAAACGGTGAAATCACTGGTCTGGTCGTAAAAGTTCATTCCGATGATATCTTTCTTTTGTCTTTTCTGCCAGACTTCATCCATTACGAGATCCTTTTTTGTCCGGATCGTCCTGCCCTCCGTTATCGGAATATTCATAAAGGTGAAGAAATTCAATGGTACACACATTACATTAATATCAATCCAAGAGTTATCATTTCCTTTCTCCGTCATTAACAAGTTTCCGGATATTCCATGAGTATAAGATATATCAGATAACAAAATATCTTTCACACCGACATGCTGCCTGAAACGTTCCACCATTTCCTGTTTTTCTTTATTCTCCAGAAATGGATAGTCCAGCGGAATACTAAGAATCGTTTCTTTATCTTCCTGACTTAACGTATGAAATAAGGTTTCAGTCACCTTTCCTGATTGCAAAAACAGGCTGACAGTCAGCGTTACGAATATCCAGCAAATAAAGAACTGGACGCCGAGCATAAAGTTACGTCCCCACTGTTTCCCGCGACGTTTTTGACCTCCATAGATACCTGTCTGTATGGAAGACCTGCGAATACGGACGGATACCAGCAGACAGACTGCCATGCAAAGCAATGCAAGAAAAACAATGTATTGCAGAATATGCTTTAATAGTGTTTCAGGAGGGAAAGTCATTGTGAGGCCTGGCAAAGAGAAATCCATTCTATCTCCAATTAGTTCGATACCCCATATCACCAAAAATGAGGATGCAAATACAATCATCAATGACTGTGTTAATAACAGGCAAAACAGCCGTTTCCAATCAGAACCAAGCATTTTCATTATGGCGTATTCCTTAGTGCGATTCAGGAAAGAGCCGATGAGAAAATGAAAGAAATTAATCAATCCGACCAACAATATCAATATGCCGACAATTCCGGTGACCCATCCCAGAATATAAATACCTTTCTCCTGCGACCGATCTCCTATATAACGGGCAACAACGGTATAAGTCTCGTTATATAGACTATAAGTATAGTCGCGCTTGGAAAATTGTTTTTCCAAACCGGTAATGCCAACCTGCGGAGATAACAAAACGTATGTCCGGGCTCCCGTTATATCGCGACGTTTCGGACTCTGAAAAAGTCCCTCACTGTCGTTGATAACCAATGCGTCGGTATGACACATAAAATTAAAATCATTGTTCAGTGGAAGATCTTCCATCACTGCTTGGATTGTGTACACAATACCTCCTGTCTTTGGTGTACTGTCCGGAGAAGTATAAAGCCGTCTTGTAAGAGTCAGGTGTTTGCCAATGGCAGTCTCCACCTGACCAAATATCTTTATGGCAGTGGACCGGCTTATAATAACCGCGTTGGGCATCCGGCTTGCTGTCTGCCAGTTACCAACTACCATTTGCGGAGTAAAGACTTTATTGTATAGGGTATCGACTTCTATAATTTCAAGATCGTATGGCAATGATTTATCCGGAGACAGTTCAACCTGAAAAGAGCGTTCACGGGGATATGCCATACAAGAGATCGCTTCCACTTCACCCATAGCCCAAGTACGGAGTTCTTCGGATAATGCTACTTGTGTGCCGGAAAAATAGTCGCCAGTCTGTTCATTATAGAGATTTAACTCGACTATGCGGGAATAATTGTCAAAGCAATTATTGGTAGATTCTACAAAACGACTGCAATACATACATATACTAAAACACAGTAGTCCTACTGCCAATCCGATGGTGGAAATTATATTCTGTGCCTTGTACTTCCACAAGTTTCTAAATGCTACTTTGAAATAGTGTTTTATCATAATATCTTAGATTCATTCAGTTTTTATAATTTTAGCAGGATCAATATGCGCAATCTTGTTTATTTGCCAGAATAGAGTCCCTAAAGAAATACCACCAACCAATAACAAAGCTATCAAAAAGATTCCTATACCTATAGGAGCTTTCACTACAAAATCCTTTGTGTATTCATATATCAGATACCAGGATAATGGAAGAGCTACTGCAAAAGCCCCACCTAATATGACAAGATACTTGCGTCCTAGTAAAAGATATAAATCTTTCAGTGATGCTCCATTCACTTTGCGAATTGCAACCTCATGGGAACGCTGCCTAATGTCAAATAATGAAATACCAAACAAGCCAAGACAAACTATTACAATAGCTATACAAGCGAAAAGAGCATAAACAGAAGCTATCTGGCGATCATTTTTATAAAGTTCAGCCACATCGTCCTTCAACAAAGAATATTTAAAATCCTCTGTACCATACACTTTCTTTTGAATACTTTTCAAATAGTCAATAACTGCCTGTTCTTTGCCGGAGTGGCAATATATCTGATATAAATCACCGTCTAATTGACTACCAACCATAAAGACCATCGGATGGACACCTGTACTAATATGTCCGTCATAATAATCGTCTATTACAGCAACAATAGGTTGAGCCGGAAAATCCGGGACGTTTCTTTTCATCATTTCATCAACCAGCATAGCTCCCTCACATTGCGTATATCCTAAGGCTTTCAATGCCGCACGATTTACAACGGCCACTCTATTTCTTGAGTCTTCATCCATTTCCGGCAGACTTCCATCCACAAACGCAAGATTGAAAACTTTAAAGAAATCAGGAGTAACATAAGATTGCAACAACGCAACTGTTTCTCCTTTTACACTTTGAAAGTTTGTAGAATAATAGTCTCCCAAAATAGATGAATGTCCCGTCGTCCAATACTGAATATCCGGACAACTCTTCATGAGTTGGTCTATTTCAGTAATCCTCTCTTGCCGTTGTTTGATAGTCTCCATAGTGTAAACTGCGAAATCTCGTGATTCATATATCAAGTTTGCTTGAATTACAGACTCTACACGAAAACCAGGATCGGTATGTAACATAAAATTCAGTTGCTTGCTGAAATAGATTGATAATACCACTAACAGGAAAGTAATCATATATTGCAGAAAAAGAAAGATCATACGTAAACGAACCGAATGGTTATCTGTACCTACCTTCCGGATTGAAACAGCCAACAAAGAACGTTGGCACTGCACAAACGCATAAATAGATACTAACAGAGGCAAAAACAACAAAATAGAGAATGATAATATCCCATCAAATGCAGTATACATCAGCTGACTGCCAAACATGGATGATACAGGAATATTTGTCACCTCTACAATGAGCCAGGCTACTATCATGGAAGCAGCGATCAATAAAAAGTTTTCTATGAATATTTGCTTAAACAACGCTTTTCTATCAGCTCCAAAAACTTTCCGCAAGCTATACACCTTACCTCGTTTCACCATCAATACCAGATAAAGATTGATGAAATTCATCACACCTGCAAGTAATATCAACAGGCAAATTCCTCCTAAAATAAATAGTTGGGAACGGTTTCCGCTAACTAGCATATCTGGTCCGGATCGACCAATTAAAGCCCGATCCCAATACATATCACTTATAGGAACTAGAGAGAAAGTGTATTTCCGACTATCCCCGCTACGAGCATCCTGATTGATAAACCGGGGATAACTCCCGGCCTTATTGGCTTTCATTACTTCCGTTTCTGAAGTGAAACGGATAAAATCCAAAGGCATACGCTCCCATAATGATGATAGTTTTGAAGAGAGGACCAAGTCAAAATTAAACATCCGCTTATTAATTGGTTCCTCTAATATGCCTGTCACCCTAATCTCCTTTCCATTCGAATAAGTGAGAATCTTGCCAATAGGATTTTCTTTGCCGAAAAGTTTTTTAGCAAAACCCTCCATTAACAAAACTGACGCCGGATCTTCCAAGGACACTGAACCTTGTAACACACGGTAAGGGAAAAGTTCAAAATAAGCACTATCTGCTGCCATAGCTTGAACAGGAATACGATTTGACTGATAGGTCAAATAATCATTTTCGAGCAACACGATGCGTGAACGCGTCACTATGCCACTATTATCAATGTAAACACTATCCCGGCTCCCTATTTCAGCCACACTTAATACCCGATTTCCTTCAAACGTTGTCTGTACACCATACACTTGATTACGATCAATGCAATGTGTGTCTACTGTAAGCTCACGATGAATATAACGAAGCAAAATAATGCAACAAGCTAAACTAAAGGCTAACCCGAGCAAATTAATAATAGTATATGATTTTGTACGCAACAAAAAGCGTATCGCATAGTACAATGTTTTCATGTTTTATCTATTTGTTATTTTTCATTCATTTCAAGATCAATTCTTCCGCATCGCCAAAGGTATCATATCCGGTGGTAATAACCCAATCTCCCGGCTGTAAACCTTCTACTATTTCATATTGTTGCGGATTCTGTCGACCAATATTCAATGGCACGCGAACTGCTTTTGTCTTTGATGCATTTACTTTATAAATCCATTGTCCGCCTGTAAACTGATAGAAGTTGCCTCGCGGAATAATGAGCGCTTGCTCCGGCTGTCCCAATTCAATCTGTACCCGGAAGCTCTTGCCGACTCTTACATTATCGGGCATATCTCCGGTAAAAATAAGATCAATATCAAACATACGATCTTTCACTTCGGGAACCACTTTTGTTATTTTCAGCGGATATTTGTTTCCTTGATAGTTCACGGTAGCCGGTAGTCCGGTGGTGATCCGGTCGATATAATATTCGCTAAGTGAAGTATGGATTTTGTATTGATCGAGCACTTTTATTTCAGCAATGCTTTCACCGGAGGAAACCTGCTGCCCCGGAGTGACCTTTACGAAACTAAGCTGACCTTTCAGTGGAGCTGTGACCACCAAGCTATTCAGTCGTTCGCGAGTACGTTCGTACTTTTTCCGTTCCCGCTCCCGGTCGTTACGAATCAATTCCTTACGTATCATCGTGACAGCAGAATCATGTCGCAAGCTCTCTTGTTGCAGGGCTGCGTTTTTCTGTTTGTAACAATATTCATCTTCAGCTACCTGCAACTGCGCCTTACTCTTCACTCCCATCTGAAATTCTTCGCGGTCGAGAGCGATGCTTTTTTTCAGGCGTTCCAATTCGTAGCTATTTGTCAGGGCTTGCTGTTTCAAGTTCAGACTTTTTTGTTCCATTTCAATCTCCTGCTCCTGATAGGTAATCATTTGCTTTTCCCATTCGTCACGCTGGTCTTCAATATTGCGGAGCAAATCGGGATTGGAAAGAATAAGAATGGTGTCTCCCTGCTGAAGCAAACTTCCCTCTTCACCGACAATCCTTTCCACGCTTCCAGTTTCACGAGTATTGATCTTGATGGTCAGTATAGGCTGAATGAGCCCTTCCACATCTACATATTCCATGAAATCAGACTCTTTCACTTCTGCAATCTGTATATTTTCGGCATCTATCCGTAGTTTTCTGGGACCTAAAGACAAAGTAATCACATAAATCAAAAAGGCGGCAAATAAAAGCCCTCCTATCAGATAGTATCTGTAACGAATGTACCACGGTTTCTTTTCTAATTTTATATCCATGAGATTATCTGGTGTTTTACAAGTTTCTATTAATTAGGGTTCCATCACTATTCTTTACTGACTTTTCGTTGTTCTCTATTCAATCAGAAGATGGTAGTCTTCTGTCAGTATCGTATTTCGCTCAAAATCATATAGTGTCATGCTACGGAGTGTATAATATAAACTCCAATAATTATATAAAGCCGAAATATAGTTACGGCGGGCACTATCTTTCTCTGAAATGGAAGCATTCAAGTCAAGAATGGTAGATTTACCTAATAGATAGAGTTTGCGGGCCACTTCACTTCTTCGTTGGGCTGTCTCATCCGTGCGGGCAGCGATCCGGACACGTTGCGTTTGCAGATTGAATTGTTTGACGAGTTTACGAACGTTCAGTTCAAAGTCCGTCCGGCTCTGTTCGACTTGTGTGTAAACCAGATCACGATTGGAACGGGCTACTCGCACCTGTCCTTTTCCACGTCCCCAGTCTAGGATAGGAAGAGAAATGCCGATACTTACGTATTGCTGGTCCAACAAATTTCGATAAGCGTCGGGCAGTTTGTCAGCAGTCTGCGTCAATCCGAAACGGAGATAGATATCTGCTTTCAGGCCGGCATTGGCGCGGGCTTTCGCCACAGCACTCTCACTTTCCAGTTTCCGCCTTTCCATCGTCTGTATATCCGGACTGTTTTCGTAAGCCAGTGCCAGTGCTTCATTCAGGTTCACACTGAAATCCGGAATTTGAGGACTGACAAGGACACGTAATTCCCGATCTTCGTGAATACCAAGATAGGAACGGAGTTCCTGCATACAATTATCCATTTCAATAAGGGCATTCATGCGGTTTGTCTCTTCCGTCAAACGGTTAAGTTCCAGTTGCAGCATTTCATTTTCTGTGATGGTACCTATGTTATAGCGGCCTTGCGCATAACGGTAAAGTGTATTGGCATTGGCGTAATTAAAGGAAGCAATATCGTAATCGCTCTGGGCGGTGGCCAAGGCAAAGAATTTATTAATCGCATTGGCTGATACGAGTTCAAGCGTCTCTACGTAGCTTTTCTTTGCCTCCTGATAGCGCACGGGCTCTATCCGTCTATCCCATTTCAAACTATTGTAGCCAAAAAGAGACTGGCGATAACCGATCATTATGGGGGAAGTCTGCCATGAGTATTTATGTTCGCTGAACAGATCCATGCGTTGAGCGGAGGTTTCGAGAAAGAAAGAGCCACCGGTCCAGGATAAGTTCTGTGAAAGATTCAGGGTTAAATCTGTATTCAATAGATTTTGTTCGACAAACTTTACCGAACCGTCTCCCATCGTTATCTTGTTAATGGCACGGTTCAGATTCGGATCGGATGTCAGGCTTAAAGACGGCAGATAATTGGCACGATAATATTTATAGTTCCAATACGCAGAACGGAAACTGTGGCGTGCCGTCTGTGCATCGGGAGATTCCATACGGGCAATCTCTATGACTTGCTTCAATGACAGCTCTGTGGTTTGATCTTGAGCAGTCAATAGTTCTGTCAACAATAGTCCGAGAGATATGAAGATTAATTTCAGATTCATTCGTTGGTTATATTTGTTATTTATCATTCAAAAGATGTGCCATTCAGATAAACAGTTATCATTCAATAATATAGTAATATTCCTTTCATTCATTCAGTGTTCATATACGCACAAAATTAGTGCGCAATCGCACACACAACACATGAGATTTATCCATATCTTTGCTCCCGGAGTTTAAATGGATAGAAGATATGGAAGAAGTCAACAAATTAGGAAAGATACTCATAGTAGATGATAACGAGGACGTGCTCTTTGCCCTCAACCTCCTACTGGAACCGTATACGGAGAAAATAAAGGTGGCTACTACCCCCGATCGGATCGAGCATTTCATGACCACCTTTCATCCCGATCTTATCTTATTGGACATGAATTTCAGCCGGGATGCCATCAGCGGACAAGAGGGATTTGAAAGTCTGAAGCAGATATTGCAGCTTGACCCACAAGCTATTGTTATTTTTATGACTGCCTATGCGGATACGGACAAGGCCGTCCGGGCCATCAAAGCCGGTGCTACCGATTTTATTCCCAAGCCTTGGGAAAAGGATAAATTGCTGGCTACGCTTACTTCGGGTATGCGACTGCGTCAGTCACAGCAGGAAGTCAACATGCTGAAAGAGCAAGTAGAAATTCTTAGCGGGCAAAATGCTTCGGAAAATGATATTATTGGAGAGTCACCGGCCATGCAGGAAGTGTTTGCCACGATAAATAAACTAAGTAATACGGATGCCAATATACTGATTCTCGGAGAAAACGGTACGGGAAAGGATGTGATTGCCCGACTATTATATCGTTGTTCTCCACGATACGGCAAACCTTTTGTCACGATTGACCTGGGAAGTATACCCGAACAATTGTTTGAGAGTGAACTGTTCGGTTTCGAAAAAGGCGCTTTCACCGATGCCAAGAAATCAAAAGCGGGACGAATGGAAGTGGCGACCAACGGGACTTTGTTTTTGGATGAAATTGGCAATCTTTCACTTCCTATGCAGTCTAAATTACTGACTGCTATCGAAAAAAGGCAAATCAGTCGTTTGGGAAGTACGCAAACCATTCCCATCGACGTCCGTTTAATATGTGCCACCAATGCTGATATCCGTCAGATGGTGGAAGACGGGAATTTCCGTCAGGACTTATTATATCGTATCAACACGATTGAAATACATATACCTCCACTCCGTGAACGCGGCAATGACATCATCCTGCTTGCCGAACACTTTCTGAACCATTATGCCCGCAAATATAAAAAAGAAATGCACGGACTGACACGGGAAGCCAAAAACAAACTGCTGAAATATGCATGGCCCGGAAATGTAAGGGAACTTCAACATACGATAGAACGTGCCGTAATTTTAGGAGACGGCTCCATGCTGAAACCTGAAAACTTTCTTTTTCACACCACGTCCAAACAGAAAAAAGAGGAAGAAGTGATACTGAATCTCGAACAACTAGAACGACAGGCCATTGAGAAAGCACTCCGAATCAGCAACGGAAACATCTCCCGTGCTGCCGAATATTTAGGAATTACCCGTTTTGCATTATATCGCAAACTTGAAAAATTAGGCTTATGAAACGATTTGAGTTTAAAGTAATTCTGCACATCATAGTTATCTTTCTACTTTCCATTAGCAGTTGTCTGCTGTATCAAAGGCAGTTATGGTTCAGTACTACCA
>OIHK01000549.1_pt1 | contig 13578 bp, 10 predicted proteins | sample 1582551 | NCBI WGS metagenome assembly OIHK01 (sample SAMN02674887, study PRJEB24791) | human gut metagenome, SKBSTL062 | isolation source: stool | host: Homo sapiens | place: USA
GGTCCCTACCTGAAATATGGTGCCGACAACCTGCTGAAGGTCATTGCAGATAACAGTCTGGAACCCAACAGCCGCTGGTATACCGGCAGCGGCATCTACCGCCCGGTGCGGCTGCTGGTGGGCAACAAGGTCTATCTGCCGCAGGATACCGTGCGTATCACCACCCGGGAGGCGGACGAGGGCTTTGCCCTGCTGGATGTGACGGCACAGGTGCAGTCTGCCAGCACTGTTACAGAACGGGTGACCCTGCAGCAGACCATCTGCCGGAAGGGCACGGCAGTGCTCACCGACCGGCAAAACCTCCTGCTCCAACCCGGCGAAAGCAGAACCGTCTCCTTCCGGTACTGCGTGGACAGCCCGGCTCTGTGGAGCCCGGAGAACCCCAACCTCTACACCAGCACCATGCAGGTGCTGGAGGGCGAGGAAGAACTGGACCGGGAAGAGACCGGCTTCGGCATCCGTACCCTGAGCATCGATGCAGCGCATGGGGTACGCATCAACGGGCAGACCGTCAAGCTACGGGGTGCCTGCATCCACCACGACAACGGCATTCTTGGTGCAGCTACCCTGCCCGATGCCGAGGAGCGCCGCATTCGTCAACTAAAGGAAGCGGGCTTCAACGCCATCCGCTCCTCCCATCACCCGGCAGGGCGGGCGCTGCTGGATGCCTGCGACCGGTACGGTGTGCTGGTAATGGACGAACTGAGCGACGTATGGAATGTGCGGAAAAATCCCTACGACTATGCTCTGTACTTTGAGCAGGACTGGAAGCCCACCATTCAAAAGATGGTGGCCAAGGATTACAACCATCCCAGTGTCATTTTGTACTGTGTGGGCAACGAAATCTCCGAGGTAGGTTCGGAAAGCGGAGCAGAGACCAACCGTCGGCTCTGCAACACCTTCCGGGAACTGGATCCCACCCGCTACACCACCAACGCCCTCAACGGCCTTATGGCAGCCGGTTACCGCCTGCGGGAGATCATGGGGGATGTGATGCGAAAGTTCCCGGCACAGCCCGGTCCCTCCGGCGGCGATGGCGGCGGCAGCAATGCCCTGAACAGCTTTATGAGCCTGATGTCCGGGGAAAAGGGGGATTACTTTGCCACCCATCCGCTGCTGACTGAGGCGCTGTCCGGCTGCGAGGATTCCTGCGATGTGATCGGTCTGAACTACCTTACCGGACGCCATGTGCTGGAGCATGAACTGCACCCCCACAAGGCAGTGCTAGGCACCGAGACTTACCCAGCAGACATCGTGCGGCTGTGGCGCATCGTGGAGGAGAATCCTCACATGATCGGCGACTTCACATGGGCTGGCTACGACTATCTGGGGGAGGCAGGCTGCGGCATCTTCCATTACGATGGTGGTGCCAACTTCAGCAGCATCTACCCGGAACGCACCGCCTACATTGGAGATCTGGATCTGCTGGGCAACCGCCGCCCCATCAGCTATCTGCGGGAGATCGTTTACGGTCTGCGGAAGGCACCTTATCTGGCAGTGCTGCGGATGGAACACAACGGTCAGACCTCCAGCAAAACGCCTTGGATGTTCAAGGATAACCTTGCCAGCTGGACATGGCCCGGTTTTGAGGGACAGACGGCTTCGGTGGATGTGTACTCCGCCTCGGAGGAGGTGGAGCTGTTCCTGAACGGAGCTTCTCTGGGCCGCCGTGCCATGGTGGATTTTACCGCCACCTACAGTGTGCCCTACACTCCCGGCGAGCTGAAGGCTGTGGGCTATACCGGCGGTGTGTGTGACGGCGAGTTCACGCTGCGCACCGCACAGGATGCACAGATGACCCTTACAGCAGATCGTAAGACCCTGCAAGCTAACGGCGAGGATGCCGCTTTTGTGATGATCCAATTCGTGGATGCAAATGGCACCGCAGATCTGCACACCAAGCACACCCTGAAGGTGGAGTTGGAGGGTGCAGGCATTCTGGAAGCCGTAGGCAGCGCAAACCCCTGCTCCGAGGAGCGTTACGACACCCCGGAAAGCGAGACCTTTGACGGCTGCTGTATGGCGGTGATCCGCGCAGGAGAAGCTGCGGGCGAAATTCATCTGACCGTCACAGCTGATGACAGCGTTCAGAAGCAGCTGACGATTCTGGTTCAGAAAGCAGAGGGCTGAATCTCAAAAAGCCGGTGAAGGCTCAAAACAAAAACAGGGTGCGCCCCTGAATAGGACGCACCCTGCCAAAGACCACAGACGATAACGATATGTACAACAGGGCGTTCCCCAGTGCTGGGTATTCGTAAAACAGTTTTCGAGAAATGACACGGCAACTGCATGTCAGGATTGGTTACGAGTACCAGGCTAGGCCGAGGAAGCATCAAGTCCCATGTCCGCACCGTCAAGGTGTTGGGTATGGGGCTTTTTGCATTTCAGGAACGTGTACACCTCTGGAAAGGTGTAACACACTAGACTTTGTACCAAAGTCCGTGTGCCAAGGGGTGCTGCGCCCCCTTGGAATCCCTGCTCACATCGCCTGTGGGCGATGTGGATTCGCCACACAAAAGGCTCTCACAAAGGCGCACCCCGGCTGTTTGCGGCGAGGAAAAGGCACTTCTGCGGAAGTGTAATAACCCACTATGACACTTTCAGCCCTGCTGTCTGCAAAGTGTAGTGGGCTCTCCGAGGGGGGACGGTGGTATGGGGTTCGTTTCGGGCGAATCGCTGCGTACATGCGTACGGAAGGTTGGTACGCACGTACGCAGTAAAACGGTCAAATTCTCGTATATATGGGTGGTCATTTGACCACGAGTGTGGTATACTTCACTTGGAAAACCAATTAAGGTAGATATAATGCACAGGGATGTGCTTTATATAATAAAAGCAGGATAAAAACGCAACGCATTTCTTTCTGAGAGATGCCAGAGCTGGTAGGTAGCCCAGCCGTCTACACCGCACGGTGTAGGTAAGTAACCTTCCCCTCCGGGTTGTCCATTCCTGTAAGGATTTATTTCAGGAGGGTTTCGTTATGGACATTGATTCTACAAAGCTGACTGTGTTTTTTGAGGCTCCATTCTGGATTGGAGTGTTTGAGCGTATTGAGAGAAGAAAGCTTTCAGTGTGTAAAGTCGTGTTTGGCGCAGAACCAAAGGACTATGAAGTCTTGGAGTATCTGCTCAAGAATTACAGTCGGCTGCGCTTCAGTCCATCTGTTGAGACAGTTGTAAAGAAAGAGTCTGTGAATCCAAAGCGATTGCAACGGCAAATCCGAAAGGAAACAGCTGCCACAGGAATCGGCACAAAATCACAGCAGGCGTTGCAAATGCAGCGAGAAGAAAACAAGCTGGTGCGAAAAGCACTTAGCCGTAAACAACGCGAAGCAGAAAAGCAGCGTCAATTTGAACTGAAACAGCAGAAGCGAAAGGAAAAGCATCGGGGCAGATAATGCCCCTTTGCTTTTATCTGGCAGGGTTTGGGGCAGGCACGCCCCAACAAGAAGCTGTCCCAAAGGGGCAGGAAATTTTCAAGAATTGAAAATTTGTGGCCACGGGACGATTCTTGCTCTCACGAAAACCCATACTTTTTGAAAATCCGCTTTTCGCAGCCAAAGGAGGATGCACCATGAAAAAAGAGATCGAAGCCTTCGTCAACGCAGCCAACGAGCAGGAGTTGGAAGCCGCATGGAATAACCTCTCGGCAGAGGAACAGCGAGTTTTCGAGCAGCTCATGGAGGAAGACTCACCCGAAGATGCACTGGCATTTTTTGCCCAGCTGTATGACGATGCCCCGAAGGAGCAAGCCAGCGAAACCGTGAGCATCTCCGAAAACGAAATCTATTTCAAGCGGCAGCCCTTGACCGAAGAGCAGAAGAAGCACGGCTCCTATGTAGATGAGAACGGCAATCTCCATGTCAAGAACCTGTCTGCATTCTGGATTCCTGAACTGACCACCACGGAGAAAGTCGGTCACACCACCTACACCGTGACCGGCAGCTATGAGGGCAAGGAATCCTTTTTGAAGAAACTGGAGCGCATTGTTGCCAAGAACGCCCAGCAAAAATTTGAAGATGAGGGTGCAGACGAATGACAACTGCGTCCAATTCTGCTATACTTGATCCGGTAACCAATCCTGTACTGACAGTTGCTCCACAGAATAAGGAGGACACAACAATGTCTGGAGCAACGAATAAAATCACCGCACTTTACTGCCGACTGTCGCAAGAGGACGCACGGCTCGGCGAAAGCCTGTCCATTGAGAACCAGAAGGCTATTCTTCTGGAATACGCTAAGAAGAATCACTTTCCGAACCCGGTGTTCTTTGTGGACGATGGATATTCCGGCACGAACTACGACCGCCCCGGCTTTCAGAGTATGCTGGTCGAGATCGAAGCAGGGCGTGTAGGAATCGTTATCACGAAGGATTTGTCCCGACTGGGACGCAATTCTGCCTTGACAGGTCTGTACACAAACTTCACTTTTCCCCAGTATGGCGTTCGCTACATTGCCATTAACGACAACTACGACACCATTGACCCGAACAGCGTAAACAACGATTTTGCGGGCATTAAGAACTGGTTCAACGAGTTTTACGCCCGCGATACCAGCCGCAAGATTCGGGCCGTTCAGAAGGCCAAGGGAGAGCGTGGAGTACCGCTGACGGTTAATGTTCCGTACGGCTATGTAAAAGACCCGGAGAACCCGAAGCATTGGCTTGTTGACCCGGAAGCGGCTGCGATTGTGAAGCGCATCTTCTCCATGTGCATGGAGGGACGTGGGCCGACCCAAATTGCGAACCAACTGTGGGCAGATAAAGTTCTGACTCCTACCGCCTACAAGTTGAGCCATGGCCGGAGCACAAACGCACCTGCCCCGGAAGACCCTTATCGCTGGGATAAAAGAGCAGTAAGTTTGATTCTGGAACGCCGGGAGTACACTGGCTGCACAGTCAACTTCAAGACCTATACTAACTCTATCTGGGATAAAAAGAGACATCTGAATCCTGTGGAAAATCAGGCTATCTTCCCGGATACACATGAGCGCATTATTGACGATGATGTGTTTGAAAAGGTTCAGGAGATTCGCAGCCAGCGTCACCGTATGACCCGAACAGGCAAGAGCAGCATTTTCTCCGGTATGGTCTACTGCGCTGACTGCGGTTCCAAGATGCAATATGGTTCGTCCAATAACAGGGACTTCAGTCAAGACTTCTTTGATTGCTCTCTGCACAAGAAGAACGGGAGCAAGTGCAAGGGACATTTCATCCGGGTAAAGGTTCTGGAAGGACGTGTGCTGAGTCATGTTCAGCGGGTGACGGACTACATTCTCCGTCATGAAAACTACTTCCGCAAGGTCATGGAGGAGCAGCTTCGTGTGGAAAGCAGCGAAAAGCTGACCGTCCTGAAGAAGCAGCTTGCCCGGAATGAGAAGCGGATTGTAGACCTCAAACGGCTGTTCATGAAAATCTACGAGGACAACGCCAATGGAAAGCTGAGCGATGACCGCTTCGACATGATGAGCCAGAGCTACGATGCCGAACAGAAGCAGCTGGAAGAGGAATCCCTCTCTATCCAACAGGAAATCGAAGTACAGGAACAGCAGATCGAGAATATTGAAAAATTCGTCCAGAAAGCGCACAAGTACGTTCATATTGAAGAACTCACCCCTTATGCTCTCCGTGAACTGGTGTCGGCCATCTATGTGGATGCCCCGGATAAGTCCAGCGGAAAGCGGGTGCAGCACATCCATATCAAGTACGATGGGCTGGGGTATATCCCTCTGGATGAACTGGAAGCAAAAGAAAAGGCGTGACCGAAGTCACGCCAAATCTTCCCCCATTGTGGGAATTTTTGCAAATACTGTTTTATGGGAACTCTGCTAGTGGGAACTTCCTGTTTTTCGTTGTTTGCATGATGGGCCTGTTCCGCCTGCCATGCGGCAAACTCCCGCTGACCTTCCTCGCTGTTCCAGCAGGCAAGGATGGCCGGGTAGAATGCCCGCGCCAGGCGGTCGATGACTTCATCGGGATAAGGGGAAGTGTTTGTGGACTTTTTCTTTTTGTTCAAACGCACGCTCCTTTGATCGTCCCACCGTGGCAAATTCGGGCGAGAAAATCAAAGTTCCAATTTTTATCAGGCGCAATGGCGCGGAAGTTTTCCACCCTGCACTTGCGGCTGGTGGCTCATTGATGGCTTACAAGTGCCTGTCGTTATGCGGTCTTTTCTTCTTCAAGGGCTTCTGCAAGAGCCTTTTCCAGATAGGTTTCGATTTCAGTCAGGTAGTTAGCAGGTCGCTGCATTGCGAAGCGGAGAACCTTCTGCTTTTCCGGGTCAGTGAAATAGCTGGGATTGTTTTTGAGCGTTTTCTTCCATGAGTTTTTCATCATTTCGGTCGCACGGCTCAAAGATTTGTAAACCTTCATAAACTCGTCCGGTACATGATAGCACCGAAATTCTTCTGTTTGTGGTGTGGGCATGGGAACGGGTTCCGCTTTTTCTGGTTCAAATTCTGCGCTGGCAGATTCCAACACTTCCAATGCCTCTGGATGCAGGATTTGAGCAAGGACATCTGAACGATGCTCGACACTTGCCTGCACAAGCTTGGACATTTCTTCGTGGGTGAACTTCACTTCGCCGGAAAAGACTTTCTGCTTGATGCCGGGAGAGAGATTATCTGCGATGTCGATGCCTCGTGTATAGTGGCTGGCACGAAGAACGGAGGCACGGCTGACACCGTTTTCCTCTGCGATCCGGTCACAGGTTTTCTTTCCAGAGTGGTGGTTATCACCGTGATCACCACCACTTTTCTTTGCTAAAGTGTACTGATTACCCCGAAAGATTTTTGCAGCTTTCTTTTCAGCTTCATACTGTTTCCCAAGCAGATAGCGTTTCTGTTCGGGGCTCAGGTTTCGCCGTCCCAACTGATTCCGGCAAATCCACGCAATGGCTTCTTCGCGGTTCTCAAATCGGAGCGGCATAGTGGAAAAATAAATCTCAGGATGCTTCTGGAGAATGGCATAACGGTTGTGGCCATCAACAAGTGTATTATTCCACACGATCAAAGGAGAGAGCAGCTTGCCCTCTTTCAAGATATTTTCTTCAAGCTGCTTAAATTCATCATCGGTCAGAGGAGGAATCTGAGACTGGAACTCCGGGTCGATTTTCAGGTTGATCATACGCACACTCCTTTATCTCTCCTGCTGCGCCGGTTCTTCCTCCCGGAAAAAGGACGCAACATTCTGCTTTGCGGTTTTCAGCTTGAGCAGCTCGTTCTTGGCTTCCTTGTACTGCTCGTAGAACTGTGCCTTTTCGGATGCCAGCTGCGCATACTCGGCTTCCAGCTTTTTCGGGCTGGGCAGCTTTGTGATGTTGTTTGCCTTGAAATAGGCTGCTGCCGCCCGGTACGCTGTCAGCTCTGCACGGTGCTGCTCCTCAAAGGCTGCGGGTCGGTTGGCAGTCTTTAACTGCTGTGCGATGTTCTTGGTGCTGGTGTAGGCAGCAGCATGACGGCGCAGCGTCTTGTTGTCTGCCATGCGAGTTTCGAGGTCTTTCACTACGGCCAGCGATTCATGGAACTTGGTGTCAAGCTCTGTGATTCTCTGGTCGAGTGCGACCTCATCGGTCAAGCCCTTTTCTTCTAGGAAAATCAAGGTCTGTGCCATGGCTTTGAGGTTGTGTTTCGTGATCCAACGCTTATAGCCGATGCCCTTGTCCTCGGTCATCCTCGACTGGATGTCGATCAGTTTCCCGATGGTATCCTGCTTGGACTGCACCTTGGTTTTGTGCTCTGCGTTTGCGGTCAGGGTGGCAAGCACTGCTTCCTTGTCGTAGTTGTCACCGAGATGTTTCGCCCGGATAAACTTCTTTCTTCCGGCTGGCAGGTAGCTGAGCCGCCCACGGCTTTTCTTGACCGTGATGCCGTACTGCTGCAAGAGCCTGTCCGAGAAATCTTCAAAGCTCGCTGCATTGTCCAGCACATCCGAGATCTGTTTCCGCAAAGTCTCCTTTGCGGTTTCAAACTCCGTTTGTGTAGGCTGCTGTCCGGCGGCAAGCAGGGCAGCGTTTTCACGGTCGAGTTTCATTTGACTGCGCCGTTTCATCCAGTATTCACGCTCGCTCACACGCTTTTTCGAGCTGAGCAGGTCGATCTGGTACAGCTTGGCATCCTGACACATTTCCATGACTGCGACACGCAGGTGCCGCATGGTCTGGGCTGTGCTGGAATGCTTCATGCCCTCACGCCAGTCACGGGGCTTTTGCATATAGGGCTTGCGCTCCACTTCTCGTGTCCGGACGCTGCCGATCACGATGTGGACATGGATATTTCCCGAATGGTTGTGTCCGTCCGGGTGGGTGCAGACGATAGCAGGATGACCGGGAAAGTTCTCTTTGCAGAAGTTCAGGCCGAGGGCCTGTGCCTTTTCCATCGTCAGCCCATTTTCGGCTGCATCCCGCGGGTCGAAGCTGATGATATACTGGTGACTCTTGATGTCATCCGGGTGGTTGTTCTTGTCGTACTTCCGGTTTGCCAGCAGGCAGGCCATTGCAAACGAGGCTTCGCCGCATTCAAGGGTGTCCAGAATGTACGATTCCCGCAGCTTGGGTCTGCTCTGTTCATCCAGAATTTTCTTGCCGGAAAATTCATCGTGCTGGTAAACCAGATAGGTCTCAGCGGCAGAGTAGTCCGAATTTTTAGAGGCGATATGCTTCAGCGTTGCCATACAGTTTACCCAGAACTTTCTCGGCGTTGAGCCGGAAGGCAGTCAGGTCTGCAAGTTCGTCCAGAAGTTTCGCCCGGAGCTGTTCGGTGTCTGCTCCGCCGGAGTTGAAGTGTCGTGCGAGTTGGTTCAGGTTGCCGCCCACCCTGCTGCACTGGGCAAGCAGAGTGGAAACGGCAGTCAGGGTTTCTTCTCCGCCGCCGGCAACGACAACGGTGCGCTCGATCTTCGCATTGTGCAGCGCACGGCGGATGAGGGTGGACAGGGAGAGATGAAGGAGTTTTGCTGTGCATTGGAGTTCCATCTTTTCAGTTTCCGTCACACGGAACTTGATGATGTGCGTTTTGTTGTTCGGCGTGTCGTGGCGGTGGGTCGTGCTGGGTTTCGTTTTGACATTCGTTTTGTTCATTGAACCTCCTGTCGTTTCGCTAGCTCCTCGGTGGAGCTATGTAAGCACGACACGCCGTTCTTTCGCACCGCAAGGTGCGAATATGAGCAGGGTTTGGGGCAGGTACGCCCCAACAAGATCACATCAAAACTCGCAAGAGTTGCAGATGTGAAGTCCCGGTGGAGCACAACATTTTCAAGAATTGAAAATTTGTGGCCACGGGACGGTTCTTGCTCTCCACCGCTGCGCTCAAAACGCATTTCCGAAAGTTGTTTCCGAATTGTTAAGACGCAAAAATAAGTAGAGAGTTCCGCTGCTCGTGTATGTTGATCGCCGTTTGCTCCGAACGAAGTTCCTGCCCCTGTTTTGCAGCGGCGTTGGCCGAAAAGCCGGTATCACGCTCGGACGGCTCATGAAATTCTCAAGGTACGGCTTCCCCAAAAAGAAAATACCGCCCACGCAGTACAGGCGAAGGATTTTGTCGGGTGAAACAGACGGCAAAATGATCGGGTGTGTTGCGGGGCGGTAAATCTTCGCAGGAAATAAAACCGCACAGAATCGTTTCTTTACAGAAATCGCTGTGGATTTGTTGGGAATGATAACATAAGTATTGATGTGTGTCAACACTTCAGGATAATGAATACATCAGATGAATGAAACACACAAAGTACAAGCAAAAGCAAAGCAATGTTTTAGGAGAATGTTTTAATTTTCGCAGTTCAGGCGGACTTGGACGGTAAACACACCGTCTTTCTTTTTCGTATAGAAGTCACCATGGTTCTCCTGAACGATACGATTTATATTTTTTAGTCCGTAACCGTGATACTCTCCGATGCGGATTCCGCGAGAAGTATCACTGTATGGGTTTTCCAGCCGATAGAAGAGGCTTCGATACTGCTTGCGCAGCTGTAGATGAATGATTCTCTGTTCCGCTGGCAGGTCGCAACAGGCTTCGATGGCATTGTCAAATGTGTTTCCGATAATGATGCTCAAAGACAACGATGAGATCGTCAGGACTTCAGGAATCGTCACATCCAGTTTGACGTTGATGTTATTCCTTTCCGCAATTCGTAAGTAATAATTCAAAAGAGCATCAACAACAGGATTTCCGACCGCAGAAATATTTGTGGAACGCTCGAAAACATCCGTGGCAGCCTGCGCAATCTTGTGAAGTTCTTCGGTATCACCGTGTTCTGCAACTGCCTGCATCGCCAGGATGTATTTCTTCACATCATGCCGCAGAGAACGGACTTCTTCCTGGCGTTCTTTGAGCTGCTGGTAGTATTCCATTTGAAGATTGTACTGCTGTTCGTTGAACTTAACTTTGAATTTTTCCAGTTCATTTTCCCGGAGAGCTTCCACATAGAACACGATCAGGATGTTTATAAGGAGAAGCACCGCCATAAGACCGACCATATAATCCGGGAAATACTCATCCGCAGCATGATACTGTGCCACATAACAGACAGCAATACTTGCGATTTGAATCGCAATGATCGGCAGCAGCCATAGGATACGCAGAGCATTTCCTTTTCGGCTGAAAAAATGTGAGATCAGGACTACGAGTGGAATTTGAATCAGGTTTGAAAAAACAACATAGACCAACCGTGCTGCCCCAGCCTGCATTAGAATGTCGGTATCCGGGATACGCAGCCCAATCAGAAGCATTGCAAGCACTTCCACCAAAGCAATCAGTGTGAAGAAAGCTCCGCTTGCAAAAACCGCCTGCCACGGTCGAACCTCATAGAACAGCAATGCAAGGAAAAATCCGCCAACTAAAAGATAGATCGTGCGCTGCGTCACCCAATCCGGGAATAAACTCAAAGCACACTGCCCAGCAATCAAGAGTGCAACATAGGCATAGAACCACCTTGAGACGGGCTCCTTTTTGGGAAACAGCCGACCGATAAAAAGCAGCAACAGGGCAATGTTGGCAAAGCTCCCTGCAAACTCAACGAAATAATAAAGCATCATCTTCCCAAATAAGCGTTGAAGATCTGATTGAACTCCTGACGCTTCCTCCTGCTGATCGGCAGCTGATGTCCGCTGGAAAGAAAAACAGCGGTTCCCGTAGCGTAAACAATGTGTTCCATGTTGACGAGATAACTTTTGTGTGGTGACACAAAGCACCGTTTGGGAAGCTGCTCCAAGGCTTCAGGAATGCTCATTCGCAATGTAAGGTCTTGCTCCTTGCAGTGAATCAGAACTTTATGTCCGTGGCTTTCCAGAAAGTAAATGTCCGATGTTTCCAAGGACATGGTAACACCATCGTATTCGATCGTGAAATGTTTGGAGTTCAGTTCCTGAAGGACGGCATCCATTGCCGCAGCGAACAGCGTCTGATCCAAAGGTTTGACAAGGTAGCGGAATGCAATGCCATATCCCTGCACAGCGTACTCATGCCGCTTCGTGACAAATACCACCAAAGGATGCTTCTCCATCTGAATCAAAGACTGCGCCAGCTGAAAACCGTTGGATGGCATCTCGATATCGAGAAGAAGCAGATCAAAGGATTTCTTCTGCATTTGCAATTCGCTCAGAAGTTCGTTTCCATCCATGTAAGTTTCAATGTCAAAGCAGCCTTGCACATCGTACTGCTGGACGCTTTGAACAATGCCATCAAGGTCTGATTTCTCATCATCGCAGACTGCAACGTGGTACTTCAGCATTTCGACAACCTCCACAAAATAATGTCCTGCTACTATTATAGACTGTGCAAAGGCTCCTTACAAGTAGCCTGACCTACCACTTTTGTCACCAGAACGACCAGTTTTGCCAAACCTCTTGATTTTGCTGAAATTTATGATACAGTGAAGCAAAAATCAGAAGATAAGGTGGCGCAACTGCAATGTGGGAACGCACGCTGTCTCAAAAATCAGTCCGTCTTTTCTGCGAGCAAAAAGTGATAGATGAAGCAAAGGCGGATGCGTATGTCTATGGGTACGAGTTGCTCATATCATCTGTTGTGAGCGTTCTGCTTGTTGTTTTAATCGCTGTTGTGTGTGGTGATGTGCGGTACGCACTTTCATTTTTGATTGGGTTTATCCCACAGCGAATCTACATTGGCGGATACCATGCAACATCGCACACCAGATGCTATTTGGCATTCTCTGGACTGGCACTTATCTGCATTTTGCTAAGTAAGGCAATCGCAGCAAATCACCTTTTCCGTATCCTGACAACAGTAGCTCTTTTGGGCATCTCTATCTTTCTCTCACCTATCGAAGCAAAGAATAAGCCTTTAAGTGAAAAGAAGCGGTCAAGTTACAAGATGGTCGCATCTGTTCTTTCGTCAATAGATTTCCTGCTTGCCATTTTTAATGTGCTTCCGTATACACGTCATGTAGTTTGCTACTATCTCTCCAAATGGGTATTGATTGTATTCTCAACAATTCCTTTGGTTCAACAAAAATTTAATGCCAACTTTTGTAGATAGGGAGACTAACTATTAAAAGTCAAGCCCCAAAATGAAAAAATCCGCCAACCGACCGCTGCCCCTGACAAACAGCATTCAAATGCTGGAATCAGAGCAGCGAGGGCGACGGAGAAAACAGCAAAGCAAGCCCAGCCAGCCCTCGCACAAACAGGATAGCATTTGAATGCTTCGGTTCGTCAAGGGTTCGCTGCGCCAGCTAAGTTTCTGTTGGAATTAGCTCAGGCTCAGGAGAAAATCATGCAGCTGCAAGATATGCTTTCCCGGATTTCTGTAAGGCATAAATCAACCGAACGAGTTTCTTCATGGCATGGGACAGGGCAACATTGTAGTGTTTTCCTTCGGCACGTTTTTTGGCAAGGTATTCAGCAAAGACAGGATTCCAGTAGCAGACGTACTTGGTTGCGTTGTAAAGGGCATGTCGCAGGTAGCGGGAGCCACGTTTTTCCATGTGAGCATAGCAGTTCGTGAGTTTTCCGGACTGGTATGTAGATGGAGAGCAGCCAGCGTAAGCAAGAATTTTGTCAGGAGAACTGAAATTGGAGAAATCCCCGATTTCTGCAAGGATCACAGCAGCGGAGTTTACTCCCATGCCGGGAATCGAGAGAATTGGTGGATTGAGCTCATCTATGATTTTCTGAATAGAATCTTCGATTTCGTTGATCTCGGAGGCAAGTTCTTGAATGAGTTTAATGGTATGCTTCAATTCCAGAGATTTAGCAGGCATGACAGAGCCAATAGAAGCTCTGGCTGCCTCTCGAATCTGGATGGCTTTCTCTTTTCCGTAGCGTCCCTTGGACGCTGTTGTAAGAAGGTTTGTCAGCTTGGTAAGATGGACTTCTGAAATTTGCTTTGCACCGGGATATTCGCCGAGAAGTGCGTAGATTGAAGTGCCATGGATAGACGAAACAAGCTGTTCCAATTCGGGAAACAGAATCGTAGCCAATCTGGACACCGATTGCTTTAGTTTAGCGCGTTCCTGAACTTTATCAAATCGGTATCTTGTTAGTGACTTTAGCTCTTCGTTATGGTATGCTATATCCGTGTAGGACTTGAGGTCTACATCGGACAATAGCATAGTTGCAATCGTTCT
>OIHK01000570.1_pt1 | contig 13041 bp, 9 predicted proteins | sample 1582551 | NCBI WGS metagenome assembly OIHK01 (sample SAMN02674887, study PRJEB24791) | human gut metagenome, SKBSTL062 | isolation source: stool | host: Homo sapiens | place: USA
GCTTTTGTTTTGCATAGGCACTTTCCCTTTGTCAAAGCCTCTCCCCTTGGGAGAGGTGTCACCGAAGGTGACGGAGAGGGCAAGGCCGCTGACGGAGAAGCTCCTATACAGCGATACTCTTACTCTGACAAAGAGACAACTTATCGCTGCACAAAGACTCTGCCATGCCGGGCTTGCCCTCTCAGGCGCTCACGCGCCAGCTCTCCCAAGGGGAGAGCCTTTGACATTGGAAATGCCCCCTGCGTCCTCTCTACGGGAAGAGGCACAGGGGGCATTCATGTTTGTCGGGATGATCCGAGCGGCGGGGGCTTCAGCTTAGCCCTTGACAGCACCGGCGGAGATACCTTCGACGAACTGATCCTGTGCGCAGAAGAAGACGATGAGCTGCGGCAGGATAGAGATCAGGGACAGGGCCAGAATACGGTTCCAGGCAAAGCCCGTATCACCGTCCATGGACAGCTTGACGAACAGGGACATGGGGTACTTTGCAGGGGTCTGGACGTAAAGCAGGGGACCCATGAAGTCGTTGCAGCTCCACATGAACTGGAACAGTGCGCAGGACACCAGAGCGGGTCCCAGCATGGGCACGATGACCTTGTACAGAGTCTGGAAAGAGGAGCAGCCGTCAATGGCGGCAGCCTCGTCCAGATCACGCGGGACGTTGCGCATGAACTGCACCAGCTGATACACGAAGTAGGTCTCGGTAGCAAATGCGCAGTGCACCCAGATGGCCAGATAGAAGGGGCTGTCCACCCAGCCGAACTTGTTGTACAGCAGGTACTGGGGCACGTTCAGCACGACCTGCGGCAGGAACAGGGTGGCCAGCATGATGTTGAACAGCAGCTTGCGGCCGGGGAAGTCGAAACGGCCAAAGCCGTAAGCGGCAATACAGGCAGACACCACAGTGCAGATCACCTTGGGGATGACATAGCTGTAAGTGTTGAGCATGGCCTGCAGGATGTTGATGGAGCCGCCGAAGTTGTTCAGGGCGTTGCGGTAGCCATCTAGCGTAGGCTTTTTGATCCACAGGCTGATGCCTGCAAAGATCTCGCTGTTATCCTTGAAGGTAGCGCTGATCATCCACAGCAGAGGATAGATCATGATGATACCAACTAGGATCAGCACGAAGTACTTAAAGAAGGTCGCAATCTTATTCGATGCTTTCATTCCCATATTGGTCACCTTACCTTTCATCCGAGTAGTAGACCCACTTCTTCTGGCTGGTGAACGCAATGATCGTCAGGATGCAGACGATGATGAACATGATCCATGCCAGAGCAGAAGCCATGCCCATGTCGTAGGACTTGAATGCGTAGTTGTAAACCAGCAGGGAGATCAGGGTAGTGGAACCACGGGGACCACCGTTGGTGATGATGTAGGGGCCGTTGAACTCCTGGAAAGCCTGGCAGATCTGAGTGACCAGGTTGTAGAAGATGATGGGGGTGATCATCGGAACGGTGATGGAGAAGAACTGACGCCACTTGCCGGCGCCGTCGATGGTAGCAGCCTCGTACAGGTCTGCGGGCACGCCCTTCAGTGCAGCAAGGAACAGCACCATGGCGGAACCGAACTGCCATATACGCAAAAAGCAGATGATCCACAGCGCGTAGTTGGGGTCAGACAGCCACTCGGGGCCCTGCACCGCACCAAAGGTGACAGCGCGCACCACGGTGTTCAGCAGACCGTCCACGCTGAACACAGCCTTCCACAGCACGGCGATAGCAACAGAGCCGCCGAGGATGGAGGGGATGTAGTAGACGGTGCGGAACACGTTCACGCAGGCGATCTTGAAGTTCAGGATGTATGCAATGAACAGAGCAAAGATCAGCTTCAGGGGCACGGTGATGAAGGCGTACTTGAAGGTGATGATCAGCGCCTTGGTGATCTTTCTGGTGTGGAATGCGGTAATGTAGTTGGCCAGACCAACAAAACTGGTGCCGTCCTTGAAGAAGTTCATATCGGTGAAGCTGTAATACAGCGACTGACCGAAGGGAAACGCCTTAAAGACGAGAAAGCCGATGATCCAGGGGATCAGATAAAACAGACCCTGATACTTATCGACCCATTTCTGGAACGGAGTTCGTGCGCCGGCGGGCGCATTACTTTTTTCATCCGAAATCCTCCTTTTACAGGATTTGAAGCAGACAGTGCAGCAGGTCACAGACCGGTAACAATTCTTTCAAGGTTTGATAACCATTCTCCGATAAAACAAGGGCACCTGTCGTACGGGCGGCAGATGCCCTTATTTATTTCAGATACTGAATATCCGGTTCTGACCGCTGTCAGAGAGAGGTAAGCTTAGCCGATGGTGTAGCCGACAGACTCCATGCCGTCCAGCAGAGTCTCGACAGCCTCTTCAGGGGTCTGATCGCCGTAGTCGATGTTATCGAACACTTCCTGATAGATGCCGGTGCCGGAAGCCTTCAGGTCGTTGTTCTCGAACAGGGGATCCAGCTTGTTGGTGGTGAAAGCCATGACCTTGGCGTTTGCCTCAGCAACCAGGTCCTTGACAGCGCCGGCGTCCTGAGCGAACTTCAGGCCAGCCTTGGAAGCGGGGATGCCGCACTCAGAACCCATGATGGAAGCGCCCTTTTCCTCGTTCAGCAGGAAGTTGATCAGGGTAGCAGCCTCGGCAACGTTCTTGCAGGTCTTGGTGATAGCCAGACCCATGGACACCTTGGAGAAGCCGCCGTTGTTATCGCCGAACTTGATCTCCTCGCCGACGGTGAAGCCGTCCTTGTTGCTGTCGTCCAGAGCGGAAGAGTACTTGCTTGCAGCGGAATCCCACTCGAAGATGCCTGCGATCTTACCGGTGATCCACTCGTTGGACTGGTGGGTAGCGGTATCGGAGTTTGCAGAGTAGTAGGTCTTCAGGTTCATCATGACGTGGTTGTCCACCAGGCTCTTGATGAAGGCCAGACCCTCAGCGATCTCGTCCTCGGTGTAGTTCAGGGTGGAGGTAACGGGATCTGCCCAGTCCTTGCCGTACTTGGACTCGAGGTAGAACACCATCAGGATCATACGGTCGTATGCGCCCAGGTGCATGGGGTAGTAATCGTCGCCCAGCTTCTCCTGGAAAGCCTTACCGGCAGCCATCAGATCGTCCAGAGACTTGGGGACCTCGGTGATGCCAGCCTTATTAAAGGTGGTCATGTTCCAGTAGAAGATACGGCCGGTCATGGAGACGGGCACGCACTGCTGGCTGTTGGCCACATAGCAAGCGTCCATAGCAGCGGAATCCCACTGGGTCAGGTCGATGAACTTGGAGGTGGTGTTCAGATCCACGAACTTGCTGCCGTCGGCAGAGTAGTTGTACAGCCAGTTCCAGTTCACCTGGCAGACATCCTGAGCGTTGCCTGCGATGAAGGCAGCAGCCATCTTCTCTTCCCAGCCGGACCATGCGGCGAAGGTGGGCTCCACGGTGATGTTGGAGTGCTCAGCCTGGAAAGCCTCCAGAGCGCTCTGGTAAGCAGCGTGACGGCTGTCGCCGCCCCACCAGCTGATGCTCAGGTTGACGGGGCCGTCAGACAGGGCCAGGCTCTCGTCTGCGGAAGCAGCGGGGGCCTGAGAAGCAGCGGAAGAAGCGGTGGAAGAAGCAGCGGGCTTGCTGCCGCAGGCAGCCAGCAGACCTGCAGCACCGACAGCGCCGGTAGCCATCAGGAAGTTACGACGAGAAATTGCCTTGCTCATTTTTGTTCTCCTCCTAATAGAAAACATCTTCATGTAGGGGGCCTGCACATGCCCCCTTGTATACAATTATGATAACAAAAGCCACTGAAAAAAAGAAAGATGCAAATTACAGTGATACGGGATAAAAACGTACAAATATTGCCCTTGTTTTCGCGTGCAATTCGACGTCCTTGCCGAAATGAATAAACTTGCGCTGAAAAACTGTGCAACTTGTATACTTCAATGACTTGCATAAAAATCTGGGATGCAACAAGGGCAGAACAGGAAAAATCTCAATAATTCCTGTTACATTTACCGTTCCGCCTGTAATTTTTTGTGCTCTGCCGTCCCCCGTCGCTCTCTTCTTCTCCCATTCCCTCTCCCCTCCGTCGAGTAACTGCCCGGTCCGAACTGATATATCAATAGTGCAAAAAACGTGCGAATTCCGCCCGGTTGATATATCAGTTCCTCTCGCAAAATGCAACAAATTGATATATCAGTCTGTATACAGCCTGTTGGAGACTCTGGCGGGGAACCCCTTCCGCAAATCACGCAAAAAAGCCGCTGCACCCGGCGCGGTACAGCGGCTTGTATACAACATAAAAGTATCTCAGTTTTTCCTTGCAGCGTAAAACGCCCGCCGTGCCTTGAAGTAGCACTGGGGGCACATGCTGACATACTGCACATCGTTTTCAAGGTCGATGGCTACCTGCTCGCCCTCAAAGACGAACCGTCCGTTCACCTTGCGGCAGTTGCAGATGGCCTTGCGCCCGCAGGTGCAGATGGTCTTCATCTCCTCGATGGTGTGCGCCAGCTCCAGCAGACGGGTAGAACCCGGGAAGCCCTTGAGGGAAAAATCTGCCCGCAGACCGTAGCAGATCACCGGGATGTTCAGATCTACCGTGATCATGAACAGCTGCTCGGCCTGCTCCGGGGTAAAGAACTGGCTCTCGTCGCACAGCACACAGGCCAGCGGCCCGGAGGCAGCGTTTGCCGCCTGCACAGCTTCGAACACGTCCAGCTCCGGCGGGATCAGCAGGTCTGCCTTGCGGCGCACGCCCAGACGGCTCACCAGTTCTCCGCCGCCCTTAGTATCCACCTGCGGCTTCAAAATGAGCACCTTCATGCCCTGCTCTTCGTAGTTGTGTGCCACCTGCATCAGCGCCGTGCTCTTGCCGCTGTTCATGGCACCGTAGCGGAAATACAATTTTGCCATGCCGTCACTCCTGATTGCGCAGACGGTAGCCCAAGCTCATCAGGCTGTCGCCCAGATGGACGTTTTCCACCACCACATTGGGGTACGACACCGACAGGTCATAGTGGGAGAAGTTCCAGAAGCCCTCGATGCCCAGATCCACCAGCCGTCCGCTGACCTGCTGTGCACCATCACGGGGTACACAGAGCACCGCCACCTTGGGCTTGTTTTCCTCGCAAAAGGCCTCCAGCTCGTCAATGTGCCGGATGCGGATACCGCTGATCTCCTTGCCTACCTCGTTCTCGGCCACGTCAAAGGCCGCGATCAGCTTGTAGCCGTTGGTGTCGGTGGTGATAAAGCGGCTCACAGCCTTGCCCAGGCGGCCGCAGCCGATCAGAATGGTGGGCAGACGGTCGCCGTTGCCGAACAGCAGACTTTCCAGAATGGAAAGCAGGTTCTCCACCGAGTAGCCGATGCCCTGCCGTCCGTTCACGTCACCGATGCAGTTAAAGTCCTGCCGCACCTGCGAGGCGGTGGTGCCCATCTGAGAGGCCAGCTCCCGGGAGGAGATGCTGGTAATGCCATCGGCCTGCAAGGAGCGCAGATACCGGTAATATTTGGGGAGACGCTTGATCACAGGGATCGATGCTTTCTGGGGGGTGTTCATAGCAAAATTCTCCTTTCTGCCCAACGCGCTGCAGCTTCTGCCGCCATGCAAGGGGCTTCTTTGCGCGCAGAGAGATGTTCCGTTTTATCCTGTTATATTATTTAAAGTATACAGCATGAAAGGCGAATGTCAAATACCTATTTGTAAAAAAGCAAAAAATTCACAAAGTTTTTTGTATTCGCTCTCCTGCATACTTCCCCGGCAGCCGGGGGATACTGACCCCACAAAGACCCTGCTACGGAAGGAGAACGCGCATGGATACGGCAAAAGACACCCCCGCAGAGCAGCACCGGATGGAAAAAGAGGATATTGAGGATCTGGGCACGGTCACCCTGAGCCGGGGCGGTCATGTCATCCACTGCCTGACCGTCATCGGCCAGATCGAAGGGCACACCGAAGCGCCGCAGGGGCAAAAGACCACCAAGTACGAGCACGTCATCCCCCAGCTGGTGGCGGTGCAGGAGGACCCCCGCATCGAGGGGCTGCTGGTGCTGCTGAACACGGTGGGCGGCGATGTGGAGGCCGGCCTTGCGCTGGCAGAACTGATCGCCAGCATCTCCAAGCCCAGCGCCACGCTGGTGCTGGGCGGCGGGCACTCCATCGGCATCCCGCTGGCGGTCAGCGCGCGGCACAGCTTCATCGTCCCCACCGCCACCATGACGGTGCACCCGGTGCGGCACTCCGGGCTGATCTTAGGCGTCCCGCAGACCATGCACTGCTTTGAGCAGATGCAGCAGCGCATCACCGGCTTTGTGGCCGCCCACAGCGGCATGCCGGAAAAGCGCTACACCCAGCTGATGCTCCACACCGGGGAACTGGTCATGGACATGGGCACGGTGCTGGACGGACGCCGTGCCGTAAAGGAAAAGCTCATCGACGAGCTGGGCGGTCTTTCGGACGCGCTGGCGTGGCTGTACGGGGAGATCGAACGGGGGTAAGGCCTTGCGTCTCCCCGCCGGACGATTTGAACTGCGCTCCGCGTTCGCTTTGCGCAGGAACAGCGGAAAAATTATTTTTTATTTCGCGTTTGTCGCGCTTTGCGGAGCGCTCCAAACGCCTTTTCACGAGAGGGGCTGGGTTCGTTCCATTTTCCTCAAGAAAAACAACATTATGGTTTGCCATTTTTGCCCTTGCGTGGTACAATAATAAAATCAATTATTGTGTCTATGGGAAGTTGGGGAACAGAGTAGAATGGCAACGAAAAAACGAAAATCAACGAAACGGCGTACTGCTGCCCGCCGTAAAAAGGCAGAGCAGCGGCTTCCGGCAGGGCTTGGCACCCTGTTCGGCGGCCTGCTGCTGATGGTGCTGGCCTTTGTGCGGGGCGATTCCGTATGGCGGGTGCTCCATGATGTGCTGTTCGGGCTGTTCGGCTGCGGCAGCTTTGTGCTGGGTGCAGCCGTGTGCTGTCTGGCCGTTTTGTACACCCGGGGCGAGGAGCTGCTGTCCCGCATCCTCAAGCTGGTGCTGGGGCTTATCTTTGTCTGCGGCACGGTCATCGTGTTTTCCGATATCCAGCCGCAGGGGCTGTCGGCGCTGCAAATGCTTTCCGCCTGCTACGCCAACGGCGTCAATGCATGGCTCTCCGGCGGCGCAATGGGCTTTGTGTTGGGCGGCGTGCTGCTTTTGCTGTGCGGACGTCCGGCAGCAAATCTCATCATGGTCGTGCTCTTGCTGTGCGGCAGCCTGTACATTTTTGATATCACCCCCGCCGAGGTCTGGGTCTGGCTGTGTGCCGTCACCGGCGGTATCCACGCCCGCGGCGCTGCCTTTGCAGAGCAGCGCTCTGCCCGCCGCGCCGAGCGCGCCGCCATCCGGCAGGCAGAGCGGGAGATCGACGAGGAATACGACGAAATCGAGGACGAGCCGCTGGACGAGGAGGACGAGCCTGCCGGGCTGCATCTAGGGGTGCCGGACTGGATGTCCGGTGTGCTGCGCTGGGGACACAAGGTAACGCAGGAGATGGAGGCAGACGCTGCGGACACCGAAGCTGCGCCCGCCGCCCCTGCCCAGCCGGAGCCTGCCGCGCCGCCCATCACCCCGGTGCGGGTCAGCGTTGCCCATCCCCGCGCCGCCTTTGATGTAGACCTTGGCCCCGACCACACCGCCCTCTCCGAGGGCGGCAGCGAGCCCATTGAGCCGCTGATCGTCGGGCCGGGCGGCACCTTCGGGCAGGACCCGCTGCGCCCTGCATCCAAGCCCACGCCGCCGCCCATCGTGGCAGACCCGGTAGTCGCCTCTGCGGCAGATTTCTTTGCCAAAGATGCCCCCCAGCCGGAAGAGCCTGCCCCCGCTTTTGATACGCCCATCGTCCAGCCGGCAGCGCCGGTGGTGCAGCCGCAGATGCCCACGCAGCCGGAGGCTGCGCCTATCCAGCCCGCCGTGCCCCGGGTGAGCGCCGAGAACGCCGTGGCGTTCCGCTCTGCGCCGGACGAGGACGGCTGGATCAGCATCACCGCCGAGCCGGTGGAGGAAAAAGACATCAACTCGCTGGTGGCAGCGGCCATGGAAAAGCCCGCCGTCTCGGAGCAGGCAGCCGCCACCGCACCCGCCGAGGAGACCGAGCCGGTGGACCGCTACGAATACCAGTACCCGCCCATCGAGCTGTTTGAAAAATCGCAGGAGGAAAGCGACCCCGGCGCACAGGAGGAGCTGAAGGCCAATGCCCAGAAGCTGGTGGACACGCTGGAAAGCTTCGGCGTGCGCACCCGGGTACTGGATATCTCCCGCGGACCCTCTGTCACCCGGTACGAACTGCAGCCCATGGCGGGCGTGAAGATCAGCCGCATCACCTCGCTGGCGGACGATATCGCCCTGAACCTCGCGGTGGCAGACGTGCGTATGGAAGCCCCCATCCCCGGCAAGCCCGCCGTGGGCATCGAGGTGCCCAACCACAAAAAGACCGCCGTTTCCATCCGCAGCATCTTTGAGAGCCAGAGCTTTCTGCGCATGACCTCGCCGCTGGGCATCGCCCTTGGCAAGGACATTGCCGGTGTAGCGCAGGTGACCGACCTGTGCAAGATGCCCCATCTGCTCATCGCGGGCAGCACCGGCAGCGGTAAATCCGTGTGCGTGAACAGCATCATCATGAGCCTGCTGTTCCGCTCCAGCCCGGAGGACGTGAAGCTGCTGCTCATCGACCCCAAGGTGGTGGAGCTGGCCGAGTATAACGGCATCCCCCACCTGCTGATGCCCGTTGTCACCGAGCCCCGCAAGGCCGCCGGTGCACTGGGCAGTGCGGTGCAGGAGATGGAGCGCCGCTACCGCCTGTTTGCGGAGAACAATGTGCGCGATATCAAGTCCTTCAACAAGCTGGCTGCCGAGCAGCCGGAGCTGGAAAAGATGCCCTACATCGCCATTATCATCGACGAGTTGGCCGATTTGATGATGGTGGTGGGCAAGGACGTAGAGGATTCCATCTGCCGCATCGCCCAGAAAGCCCGTGCCGCCGGTATGCACCTGATCGTTGCCACCCAGCGCCCCAGCGTGGACGTGATCACCGGCCTGATCAAGGCCAATATCCCCAGCCGCATCGCCTTTGCGGTGTCCAGTCAGGTGGACAGCCGCACCATTCTGGACGGTGCCGGCGCAGAAAAGCTGCTGGGTCAGGGCGATATGCTCTTTATGCCTGTGGGCGCACCCAAGCCCACCCGTATCCAGGGCACTTTTGTGCGGGATGAGGAGATCAGCCGCGTGCTGGACTTCATCAAGCAGAGCGCCACCGTCCAGTACGACGAGGCCATGATCGAGGCCATGGAAAAGCACGCCATTCAGGACGGCAAAAAGGGCGGCGGCGGTGCCGACGCCGAAGAGGACGCAGGCTCCGACCCCATGTTCAAGCAGGCCGTGGATGTGGTCATCGACGCCGGTCAGGCCTCCACCAGCCTGTTGCAGCGCCGCTGCAAGCTGGGATACGCCCGCGCCGCCCGCATCATGGACGAGATGGAGCAAAAGAGCATCATCGGCCCTTACGAGGGTGCAAAGCCCCGCGCCGTACTCATCAGCCGCCAGCAGTGGCTGGAAATGCAGATGAACCAACCGGAGGAATAATAAAGGAGCATTATGGAACATTCTACTCCCCAGATCTACACCGAATTTCTTCCCATCAGCCGGGCGGACATGGAAGCCCGGGGCTGGGAGCAGCTGGACTTTGTGGTGGTGGGCGGTGACGCCTATGTGGACCACCCCAGCTTTGGCACCGCCATCATCAGCCGCCTGCTGGAGGCCGAGGGCTACAAGGTGGGCGTGCTGGCACAGCCCCGCTACACCGACTGCGAGGACTTCAAGCGGTTCGGCAAGCCCAAGTACGGCTTTTTCATTGGCGGCGGCAACGTAGACAGCATGGTCAGCCACTATTCCGTGGCAAAGATCCCCCGCGCCGAGGATGAATACTCTCCCGGCGGCAAGGCCGGTGCCCGCCCGGACCGCAGCGCCACCGTGTACACAAAACTTGCCAAGCAGGCTTACCCCGACCTGCCGGTGATCTTAGGCGGTCTGGAGGCCAGCCTGCGCCGGTTTGCCCACTACGATTACTGGCTGGACACCGTGCTGCCCAGCATTGCCGAGGACTCCGGTGCGGATCTCATCAGCTTTGGCATGGGCGAGCACCAGACCGTGGAGATCGCCCGCCGTCTGGCCGCCGGGGAGCCGGTGGAGACCATCACGGACGTGAACGGCACCTGCTACCTGACCGATTTCGACCACCTGCCCCAGCGGTATGTGGAGTGCGCCGGGTTTAAAAAGGTGGCCAGCGATAAGACCGCCTACGCCAAGGCCTGCCGCATCCAGATGGACAATCAGGACGTGGTCAGCGGCCAGATCATCGTGCAGAAGCAGAGCGAAAAGTATCTGGTGCAGAACATCCCCGCAAAGCCGCTGGTGCGCGGAGAGCTGGACAAGGTGTACGCCCTGCCCTACACCCGCCGGTACCACCCCATCTACGAGAGCATGGGCGGCGTGCCCGCCATCCGCGAGGTGCAGTTCTCCATCATCCAGAACCGCGGCTGCTTCGGCGGCTGCAACTTCTGCGCCATCCAGCTGCATCAGGGGCGGCGAGTCACCAGCCGCAGCGCCGACAGCATCGTGGAGGAAGCCGAACGCATGACCCACGAGCCGGATTTTAAGGGCTATATCCACGATGTGGGCGGCCCCACCGCAAACTTCCGCTTTCCCTCCTGCCGCGAGCAGATGCTGCGCGGCATGTGCACCGGCGGCAAGCACTGCCTTGCCCCCACCACCTGCTCCCACATGATCGTGGATCACAGCGACTACCTTAAAATTCTGCGCCGGGTGCGGGAGCTGCCGGGCGTGAAAAAGGTGTTCATCCGCAGCGGCATCCGGTTCGACTACCTGATGGCTGACCCGGACGATACCTTCTTCAAGGAACTGGTGGAGTACCATGTGTCCGGCCAGCTGAAGGTCGCCCCGGAGCACTGCGCTCCCAACACCCTTGCCTACATGGGTAAGCCGCCCATCGAGACCTTCAACAAGTTCAAGGATAAATTCTACGAGCTGAGCAAGAAGGCGGGCAAAAAGCAGTATCTGGTGCCCTACCTCATGTCCAGCCACCCGGGCAGCACCCTCAAGGATGCCGTCTATCTGGCCGAATACCTCTACAAGAACCATATGCGCCCCGAGCAGGTGCAGGATTTTTATCCCACGCCCGGCACCGTGAGCACCTGTATGTTCTATACCGGCCTTGACCCCTACACCCTCAAGCCGGTGTTTGTGGAAAAGACCCCCGAGGGCAAGGCATTGCAGCGTGCGCTGCTGCAATACTACGAGCCCCGCAACGCCGAAAAGGTGGTCAAGGCTTTGCAGCTGACCCACCGGGAGGATCTGATCCCCCTGCTGGTGCCCGCCGTCGGCCGCCGCGCCGTGCAGCGCACCGCCCGCCGGGCAGAGAGCGCCGAGGTGACCATCCACAACGATGGCACCTATACCGTACACCCCAGCCAGAAGGGACGCAGCACCGGCAAAAATGCCCGCGCCGCCGCCCCGGCAGGCCGTCAACCCAGCCCGGGCGCGCGCTTTGCGCCCAACTCTGCGCCCGGCCACAAATCCAAGAATAATCAACAGAAAGAGAACGCAACGTGGAAAACTGGAAAGAAGAAAAAGTAACCCTGTTCCCCCGCCGCCTGTTCCTGCGGCTGGCTGCACTGGCGCTGGCCGCTGTGCTGGCGCTGGGGCTTACCGCCTGTGACAGCCTGCCCGGCAGCGGCGGACACACCGTCAAGCCCTCCACCGGGACAAGTCAGCCCTTTGAGATGCACTTCATTGACGTAGGGCAGGCGTTGAGCGTATTAGTGGAGTGTGACGGACAGTTCATGCTCTACGACGGCGGCAACGTGGACGACGGCAGTCTGGTGGTATCCTACCTGCAAAAGCAGGGGGTGGAGCAGCTGCAATATGTGTTCTGCTCTCACGCCCACGAGGATCATGTGGGCGGGCTTGCCGCCGTAATGGCAAAGTTCCCGGCGGGACACGCTTACAGCCCGGTGACCGAGGGCAGCACCAAATGCTTCAACGATTTTGTCAAGTATACGCAGCAGCAGGGCTTGCAGCTGGAAGTGCCCTCCGTGGGCACCGTCTGGCCGCTGGGCAGCGCCACCGTTACCCTGCTGGGCCCGGTAACGCAGTACAGCGAGACCAACAACACCTCTCTGGTGCTGCGCATCGACTACGGCAGCACCAGCTTTCTGCTGACCGGTGACATGGAAAAGACCGCCGAGACCGACCTTGTGAACAGCGGTGCCAACCTGAAAGCCGATGTACTGCAAGTAGGGCACCACGGCTCCAGCACCAGCACCGGCTACCTGTTTCTGAACGCTGTTCTGCCGGAAATGGGCGTCATCTCCTGCGGCACGGGCAACAAGTACGGCCACCCCCACGAGGAGACGTTAAGCATTCTGCGGGACGCAAAGGTGGACGTCTACCGCACCGACCTGCAGGGCACCATCACCATCGGCAGCGACGGCCAGAACTTCACCGTGGGCACCGAGCGCTTTGTGCCGGACAGCCAGCTGAACCCCACCGACCCGTCGTCCTCCAGCACCGCGCAGCAGGCGTACATTGGCAACGTGAACAGCAAAAAGTTCCACCTGCCCACCTGTCCCAACCTGCCTGCGGAAAAGAACCAAGTCCTCTTTTCCAGCTACGATGAAGCCATTGCCGCAGGCTATACCCCCTGCGCAAGCTGCATCAAATAAAAATATTTTTATAAAAAGAAAGATACCGGGCAGCCTACAAAGCTGTCCGGTATCTTTCTTTCATAATCGTTACTGCGCTGCCGGGAACTCCTTCTCCCGCTCTTCCTTCAGGATAGCGGTGGCGCGCTGCATGATGGCAGCGGCGCGGCGCAGCTCGGCGTCCCCAAGCTCGGCACGCATCCGGCGGTAGCAGCGCTGCAAAAGCGCCTGCTCCTCCGCCATCAACTCCACCGCCTTGCTGGAAAGCTCCACATAGGTGCGCCCGGCCTCGCGGTCGGTTTTCCACGTCACAAAACCGCTGT
>OIHK01000575.1_pt1 | contig 12929 bp, 9 predicted proteins | sample 1582551 | NCBI WGS metagenome assembly OIHK01 (sample SAMN02674887, study PRJEB24791) | human gut metagenome, SKBSTL062 | isolation source: stool | host: Homo sapiens | place: USA
TTGCTTGACGAAGGTAGTTTCGAAGAACTGGATATGTTTGTTCAACACAGATGTACCAATTTCGGACAAGAGAAAAAACATTTCCTCGGCGACGGTGTGGTAACCGGTTATGGAACGATAGAAGGTAGATTAGTATATGTTTTCGCACAAGATTTCACAGTATTCGGTGGTTCACTGTCGGAAACCATGGCACAAAAGATCTGTAAAGTAATGGATATGGCCATGAAGATGGGTGCCCCTGTTATCGGTATCAACGACTCGGGTGGCGCACGTATTCAGGAAGGCATCAACGCCCTGTCCGGTTATGCTGAAATCTTCCAGCGCAACATCATGGCTTCGGGTGTCATCCCACAGATTTCAGGTATTTTCGGTCCGTGTGCCGGCGGTGCGGTTTACTCTCCCGCCCTGACGGACTTCACGCTGATGACGGAAGGTACATCTTACATGTTCCTCACCGGACCGGCTGTTGTGAAAACAGTAACGGGTGAAGACGTGTCTCAGGAAGATCTGGGTGGTGCAAGCGTACATGCCAGCAAGTCCGGTGTAACTCACTTCACTGCCGAAACCGGTGAAGAAGGTCTGGCGATTATTCGCAAGCTTCTCAGCTTTATTCCGCAAAACAACCTGGAAGAAGCTCCATTGGTGAACTGTACCGACCCCATCGACCGTATGGACGACCTGCTGAACGAGATCATCCCCGACAGCCCGAACAAACCGTACGATATGTACGAAGTGATCGGCGCCATCATCGATAACGGAGAATTCCTGGAAGTACAGAAAGATTATGCGAAAAATCTTATTATCGGTTTTGCCCGTATGAACGGACAGTCGGTAGGTGTGGTTGCCAATCAGCCTAAATACCTCGCCGGAGTACTCGACAGCAATGCTTCACGCAAAGGTGCACGCTTCGTTCGCTTCTGCGACGCATTCAACATTCCGCTGGTGACATTGGTAGACGTTCCGGGATTCCTTCCGGGTACGGGTCAGGAATATAATGGTGTAATCCTGCACGGAGCCAAGTTGCTGTACGCTTATGGTGAAGCCACTGTACCCAAGGTAACTGTTACCCTGCGTAAATCTTACGGTGGTTCGCACATCGTAATGAGTTGCAAGCAACTCCGCGGCGACATGAACTATGCATGGCCGACAGCCGAAATCGCCGTAATGGGCGGTGCCGGTGCAGTAGCGGTATTGTATGCCAAAGAAGCCAAAGATCAGGAAAACCCTGCTCAATTCCTGGCAGACAAGGAAGCCGAGTACACTAAACTGTTCGCCAACCCGTACAATGCAGCCAAATACGGTTACATTGACGATGTTATCGAACCGAGAAACACTCGTTTCCGCGTGATCCGCGCCCTGCAACAGCTGCAGACCAAAAAATTAACCAACCCTGCTAAAAAGCACGGTAATATTCCATTGTAACAAATTAAACATCGATTGTTATGAATAAGAAAAGAATCGGGATATTTATCGCTCTGCTGGCAATGGTTTGCATGGGGCTCAGGGCGCAAAGTGCCACCAGTCTGAGAATCAATGAGGTTTTGGTCGTCAACGACCAGAACTATCAGGATGACTACGGACTGCACAATGCGTGGATAGAGATATTCAACACCTCTTTCGCTTCTGTAAATCTGGAAGGTTGCTTTCTGACGAACGATAAAAACAATCCGACCAAATATCCTATTCCCAAAGGCGACGTGCTGACTCTGATCAAGCCGCGCCAACATGCTTTGTTCTGGGCAGACGGAATGCCTAACCGGGGTACGTTCCACGTGAACTTTACGCTCGACCCGAACAAAGAGAATTACATTGCTTTGTATGACTCTAACGGTAAAACTCTGATTGACGAAGTAACCATACCCGCCGGTCAGCTTGCCGACCGTTCATACGCTCGCGAAAAAGACGGAAGTGCCAACTGGGTAGTAAAAGGTGAAGGAGAACACAGCTATGTCACTCCGAGCACCAACAATATGACTATCGACAAAAACCCGAAGATCGAGAACTTCAAGAAACACGACTCTATCGGTATCGGTATGGCCATCATCGCCATGTCGGTCGTATTCATAGGTTTGGTACTCTTGTATCTTTCATTCAAGGCGGTAGGTAACGTAGCTGTCAGACTGGGTAAGAAAAACGCGATGAAAGCCACCGGTATCACCGACAAGACGGAAGCGAAGGAAAAGAACCTGGGTAGCCACACAGGTGAAGAAACCGCCGCAATCGCCATGGCTTTGCATGAATACCTGAATGACGCTCACGACGTTGAAGACATGATTTTGACTATCAACAAAGTGAAACGCACCTACTCCCCCTGGAGTTCGAAGATCTACACACTGCGTCAGACTCCGAAAAGATAATTACTAACCCTAATAAAATGAAACAATGAAACAATATAAATATAAAATCAACGGCAACCTTTACAACGTTACAGTGAACGATGTAGAAGATAACATAGCCAACGTTGAAGTGAACGGAACCTCTTATAAAGTAGAGTTGGACAAGCCCGTCAAAGCCGCTCCGAAACCGGTGACCCGTCCGGCAGCCGCTCCGAAAACGGAAACAGGTGCTCCGGTAGTAACCAAACAACCGACAGCTTCCAAAAAAGACGGTGTGAAATCTCCGCTTCCGGGCGTTATCCTCGACATAAAAGTGAAAGAAGGGGATACCGTGAAGAGAGGCCAGACGATCATCATCCTTGAGGCTATGAAGATGGAAAACAACATCAATGCCAATAAAGACGGAAAAGTAGCAGAAATTAAAGTTAATAAAGGAGATTCTGTACTTGAAGGTACAGACCTCGTAATCATTGAATAATTATGGGAGATTTCGTATCATTCTTAGGGAATAACCTTGTTGACTTCTGGGGATACACCGGTTTTGCGAACGCGACACCCGGACATCTTTTCATGTTGCTAATCGGTCTCTTCTTTATCTACCTTGCCGTAGCCAAAGAATTTGAACCGATGCTGCTGATCCCCATTGGCTTCGGTATTCTGATCGGTAATATTCCATTCAATATGGAAGCCGGATTAAAAGTGGGTATTTACGAAGAAGGTTCGGTACTGAACATCCTTTATCAAGGAGTAACCTCCGGCTGGTATCCGCCGCTCATTTTCCTGGGTATCGGAGCCATGACGGACTTCTCGGCGCTGATCTCCAACCCCAAATTGATGCTGATCGGAGCTGCCGCGCAATTCGGTATCTTCGGCGCGTATATCATTGCCCTGCTCATTGGGTTCGAACCCAACCAGGCGGGTGCTATCGGTATCATTGGCGGTGCCGACGGACCGACGGCCATCTTCCTTTCGTCCAAACTGGCTCCCAACCTGATGGGTGCCATCGCTGTGTCAGCCTATTCTTACATGGCACTGGTGCCGGTGATACAGCCACCTATCATGCGTGCGCTAACCACCAAACACGAGCGTCTGATCCGCATGAAACCACCGAGAATCGTATCGCATACGGAAAAAGTAATCTTCCCCATCGTGGGTCTGTTGCTTACATGCTTCCTGGTTCCTTCGGGTCTGCCTTTGCTGGGTATGCTGTTCTTCGGTAATCTTCTGAAAGAAAGTGGAGTAACCCGTCGTTTGGCAAATACGGCCAGTGGTCCGTTGATCGATGTGATCACTATCCTGTTGGGACTGACTGTGGGAGCTTCTACCCAAGCTTCACAATTCCTCACCTGGGATTCTATCTTGATCTTTATCCTCGGTGCATTCTCTTTCATCATCGCAACAGCGTCAGGTGTCATGTTTGTCAAATTCTTCAATCTATTCTTGAAGAAAGGCAATAAGATCAATCCGCTGATTGGTAATGCAGGTGTATCCGCCGTACCCGACTCGGCACGTATTTCACAGGTAATCGGTTTGGAATATGATCCGACCAACTATCTGCTGATGCACGCCATGGGTCCTAACGTAGCGGGGGTTATCGGTTCGGCTGTAGCTGCCGGTATCCTGCTCGGATTCCTCATGTAAACGATATTTTTTCATTAGTAAGGTAGACGTCCTTCTTTTCGCAAAGAAGGGCGTCTTTTTTTTGCGTTAATCTATCTAAAAGATATTACGAACCTTTCGTAGAATGGATATTTTTACTAACTTGCGGACAATAAAACAATACGTCCTATGAGAACAAGAACAATGAAACCACTCTTCCTTATTTTCTGTCTTTGCCTCAGTCCCCTACTGATGGGCCAGAATCAAAACAAAATTCAGGAAGCAATGGCAAACTATGACTACGAGACTGCCGTTGAACTGATAAACAAGGAACCTCCCACCATCCCACTGTTAATGCAGAAAGCAAAAGCCCTGAAAGGAATCGGCAGCAATGCGGAAGCTCTACGTTCCATCCGCCAAATGATAGCGGAAGACTCCACCAACCAACAGGCACACATCGAAGCAGCGGAATGCTGTAAAGCAATGGCCAAGTACAACGATGCGCTGGACTACTACCGGAAAGCCATCAGCCTGAATCCCAAAAACAAGTATGCCCGTTTGCAATTCATCAACCTGCTTTGCAACACCAAAAACTATGCTGAGGCTTTTGGAGAAAGTTCAATGATGTCCGAAACGGACAGTTCGGCCGTAGTGCTCCACCTACAGGCTCAAAGCCTTGAAGGGATGCAACAGATACTACCGGCTATCGGTTGCTATGAAGTCATTCAGGATAAATATCCGGACGATTATCTGGCTGCGGCCAAACTCGGAAACCTGAACATTGTGGCTGGATATCCCGAATATGCCATCCAAGCTACCGAACGCTATAGGGAACGGGACTCCACCAACCTGATTGTCAACCAGCAAAACGCTCTCGCCTACTGCCACGCCGAACAATATCCGACAGCCATCAAGCGCTATGAAAAGCTGTGCCAACAGGGGGACAGCAGTACACAGACCTTATACTATCTGGGAGTCAGCTATTACGCGGATGAATATTATTACGAAGCGCACGCGTGTTTCAGCAAACTGCAAAAAGAGATGGAAGAAAATCCCAATCTGCTCTATTATCTGGGACGTTGCTGCGCCAAGACTTCCTGGAAAAAAGAAGGCATCGAACACCTGGAGAAAGCTATCGAACTGACCATTCCCAAAGACAGCACCATGATCCGACTTTACAAAGGCTTGGTGGATTGTTGTAAACTGGCTCAGGATACTCCAAAGCAAATCCAGGCTCTCAGAGAACTGTACAAATATGACAAGACGAACCATAAACTTCTTTATGACATCGCCTGGAACTATTCATATCAACTCAAAGACAACAAATCGGCCGAACGTTATCTGCAGGCTTTCTTAAAAACCCGAAAGGCGAATGCCAGGAAAGAAGAACCGGTGAGTGAGAAAGGGGAACTTGTACTCGGACTTGAAAATTATTACAACGCTGCCGAAAATTGGCTGAAAGACTTACAGAAAGAAAAGTTCTTCAAAGAAGGAATACCGTTAGAAAGTCAGAAACAATAGAATCTGTCCCCCCATGAAACATTGGATACTCCTCCTCTATCTGGGCTTCAGCGTAATGCTGCGAGCTCAGAACACCGCCTCCGTTCAAGAAGCAATGGCAAACTATGACTATAAAACGGTGATCAGACTGATTGATGAAGAAAGTGCATCACCACAGTTACTCATACAGAAAGCCAAAGCTTTAAAAGGTTTAGGGCGTACCGCCGAAGCCCTGTCCACTTTGCAACATATCATTATCGAGCTGCCCGAAAATCAGCAGGCATTGGTAGAGGCTGCAGAATGTTGCAGGCAATTGAGCAAATTTAACGAGGCCTTGGGGTATTATCGGAAGGTGATGGAACTCAATCCCGAACATATTTACGCACACTTGCAATACACCCGCTTGTTATACAACTATCAGCGATACGGCGATGCATTGCGTGAGAGTATCGCATTGGCCAGGAAAGACAGTTCCGCCACCGTATTGCGACTGATGGCGGAAAGCATGGAAGGAGCCGGCATGCCGGTAGAAAGTATGTTTTGCTATCTTTCCATCATCAGGAAATATCCCTCCGACTATCTCTCGGTAGCTAAGCTGGGCAGTATCTTCAATACAATGAAAGATTACGAAGGGGCAATTGCCCTGACAGAAGCATACCGCCGGACGGACAGCACCAATGTAGAAGTGAACCGTCAAAACGCACTGGCGTATTGTCTGCGCAAAGAATATCCCACCGCCATCAAACGTTATCAGGATCTGACCGCCCGGGGAGACAGCACACTGCTGACATGTTATTACCTGGGAGTCAGCTACTACGCTACGAAAGAATACTATAAAGCGCGCGATTGGCTGCTCAAAGCAAAATCATGCCAGTCACCCGGCGCCAACCTACTCTACTATTTGGGACGTTCGTGCTCCAAGACATTATGGAAACAAGAGGGAATAGGATATCTGAACCAGGCTATCGCCCTGACTATCCCCGCCGACAGTATCATGGAGCGCTTATACTCAGGCTTGGCAGACTGCTACAGGCAAACCAAGCAAACCCGGGACCAAATCAAGGCTACCAAAGAACAATACAAATATGCCCCTGACAAGCATATTTTACTTTATAACTTGGCGTTCTTATCGGACAAAATAGGAGATACTAAAGCCACAGAGCATTACTTGCAGGCTTTTCTGCGAACAAAATCCAAACAAAATGCAGTACTACAGCAGCCGGATGATGACGAAGAAGAACCCGCACCCTACATAGATTACTACAAAAGTGCCACCAATAAATTGGAAAGCATCCGAAAAGAGAAATTCTTAAAGGGAGAAAAGTGAATTGATCGGATAGATGCATCGTTTCGGACAATTCACCACTGAGTGCAGACAGAGTTTCACAGAGGGAGAATAATGGAAAATAAATTTGAAGATGTGCGGTAGAAGGCACAGTAGCACGTAACCGAAGTCACATCGGCACGCAGCCGAAATTACGGTGCTGTGTAGCTAAAGTTACTGTGCTGCGTAGCCGAAGTTACGGTGCTGCGTAATCAAAGTTACGGTGCTGCGTAGCCGAAGTTACGGTGCTGCGTAGCCGAAGCTATGACGGCATCTCCTTTTCCGGACGTCACGTTCACCTGATTGCATCGAAAAGTGCTCCTTATCGGTTGAGCTCCATCCCGGAGAATTCTCCAATGAAAACGTTTGCATAAATAGATGGCACACAGTAAGAAAGAAAACGGAAAACAATCCGATGATTTACCCTATATTAGCAACATTAAATAATAACGAGCTAATATCATGAAAAAATTATTGTTACTCTTAGGTTCATTCCTACTGTCATTAACCACTTATGCAGCCATGAACATATCCAAAATCGATCCGCCCTTCTGGTTCACCGGTATGAACAATCCGGAACTCCAGTTAATGGTATACGGTGAAGGCATCGGCCAGGCATCCGTATCAGTAAATTATCCCGGTGTATCGCTCAGCAGCGTCGTGAAACTGGAAAGCAACAATTACCTGCTTGTCTACCTACATCTCGATAAAGAAGTAAAGCCGGGCAAGATGCCCATCACATTTACGGTCGGAAAGAAGAAATTGGTGAAAGAGTACGAATTGAAAGCACGCAGCAAAGCCGGAGTCGATCACAAAGGTTTTGACGCATCGGATGCATTATACCTGCTGATGCCGGACCGTTTTGCCAATGGCAATCCGGATAACGACCGGATAGAAGGCATGGCCGAATATAAAGTGGACCGCAACGACCCGAACGCACGTCACGGAGGCGACCTGGCCGGTATCGAACAAAATCTGGACTATTTTACCGACTTGGGAGTGACCGCACTCTGGTTCACCCCGGTACTCGAAAATAATATGAAAGGCGGCTCATATCACGGATATGCAACAACCGATTATTACAAGGTAGACCCACGTTTCGGCACTAACGAGGAATATCGCTCACTGATAGCGAAAGCCCACAACCGGGGCATTAAGGTCGTGATGGACATGATCTTCAATCATTGCGGAGTAGAACATCCCTGGATCAAGGACATGCCTTCAAAGGACTGGTTCAACCATGCGGACTTCAAGAACAACTTTGTGCAAACTTCCTACAAGCTGACTCCACATGTAGATCCGTATGCCTCGGAGTACGATTTCGACCAGATGAACAACGGCTGGTTCGTGGAAGCCATGCCTGACCTCAACCAAAAGAACCCTCACGTATACAAATACCTCTTGCAGAACAGCCTGTGGTGGATTGAGTACGCCGATATCGACGGCATCCGGATGGACACCTACCCGTATGCCGATTACGATGCCATGAGCAACTGGATGAAAGAACTGAACGAAGAATACCCCAACTACAACACGGTGGGCGAAACCTGGGTTACCGAACCGGCCTATACAGCCTGGTGGCAGAAAGACTCCAAGCTCTCCGCCCCGCGCAACAGTCACTTGAAAACAGTCATGGATTTCAGCTTCTTCGACAAAGTCAACACGGCCAAGAATGAACAAACGGACACTTGGTTCAAAGGATTGGACCGTGTCTACAACAATTTTGTATACGATTATCTGTATCCCAATCCGGCTTCCGTACTGGCTTTCATCGAGAATCATGACACCGACCGTTTCTTGGGTGAAGGCGAAAACCTCGATATGCTGAAACAGGCCTCCACCCTTTTATTGACCACCCGACGCATCCCGCAACTCTATTATGGAACGGAGGTGATGATGAACGGAGTAAAGAGTAAAAGCGACGGCTATGTACGAAAGGACTTCCCGGGCGGATGGACGGACGATAAAGAGAATGCCCTGACTCCCGAGGGACGTACCCGATTGCAGAATGAAAGCTATAACTTCTACCGCAACCTGCTGAACTGGCGTAAGGGCAACGATGTGATCGCCAAAGGCAGCATGAAACAGTTCATGGTGCAGCACGGCGTATATGCTTATGCACGCCAATATAAAGGGAAAACGGTATTCGTCCTGTTGAACGGTACGGATAAAGAGGTGAAACTTCCCCTGAAATACTATGCCGAAGTGCTGAAAGACAAGACTCAAGGAAAAGACGTCATTAGCGGAAAAGTAACGGCACTCAATGAAGAACTGACAATGGCACCCCGCCAATCGATGGTTATAGAGCTTTAATCTCACACCGGTTATAACCGCATAAGCAAAGGGCACAAAGGATTTCACCCGACATCCTCTGTGCCCTTTGTGTAGCCTAATGCGAATAATAATAGTCAAACGTTTGACTATTATCGAAGAATATTCCTACCTTTGCAGCGACTAAAAGAATACGACGATGACAAACAACGAATCGGAGCGCGAGCTTGTCCTACAAACCTTACGAACCTGGATGGCATTCCGCCAGGCCGTTCAGCGGGTACTCAAACGTCACAACGTGGATATGACCTTCGAGATGCTGCAAGTAATGAACTGCCTGTGGAACAAACAAGGCATCAGCCAGCAATCCCTGGCTGAGAAAACAGCAAAGGACAAGGCTTGCCTGACCAATCTGATTAATAATCTGGAAAAGAAAAACTGGGTGATACGGAAAGAAGGCCCCTCCGACCGCCGAAACCGCCTGATTTTCCTGACGCCCCAAGGCGAAGAACTTGCCCTCACCGTGAAACCCCTGATCAACGATATCTATGCCCAAACCGGAACAGAGATGGAGGCAAGCCGGATAACGGAATGCATCGAAGATCTGAAGAGACTGCATGAAGTGCTCAATGAGATCTAAAAGAAATCCGCCATGTCCACCCATCAGATAAAGCTAAAACAATTGAGAAGACTGAAGTTCAGGAACATCTTTCTCAACACAGTATGCATCCTGCTGGCATTGGCAGGTATTTCATGGACAGTAAACTACTTCTGGAAATACGCCCGCTACGAGATAACCAATGATGCCGTAGTGGATCAATACATCGCTCCGCTAAACATCCGGATACCGGGCTATATCAAAGAAGTACGTTTTACCGAACACCAGTATGTTCATGCCGGCGACACGTTACTGATACTGGACGACCGGGAATACCGGATCCGGCTGAAAGACGCGGAAGCGGCCTTGATGGATGCCTTGGGATCAAAGGAAGTGTTAAACTCCGGCATCCGGACTTCAGGAGTAAATGTAGCCGTACAAGAAGCCAACATAGCCGAAACACTGGCACGCCTTTCACAGCAAGAAGCGGAACTGAACCGATATACCCGGCTCCTGAAAAAGCAGGCCGTCAGCCAACAGGATTATGAACTGGCCAAAGCGAACTTCGAAGCGACCCGGGCAAGATACAACGCCCTGTTGCGACAAAAAGAAGCGGCCCAATCGCAGTATTCCGAAACCAGCAAACGCAGTACAGGCGCCGAAGCCAATATCCTCCGGAAGGAAGCCGACCTGGAGATGGCCCGACTAAACCTGTCGTATACCGTTGTCACCGCACCCTATGACGGATACACGGGACGACGTACACTTGAACCGGGACAGTTCGTACAAGGCGGACAAACTCTTTCCTACCTGGTACGGGGCAATGACAAGTGGGTGACAGCCAATTATAAAGAGACTCAAATAGCCCATATCTATATCGGGCAAAAAGTCCGCATCAAAGTAGATGCTTTCAGCGGACGCACTTTTCACGGGACCGTAACCGCCATTTCCGAAGCCACCGGATCGAAATACTCCCTGGTACCGACCGACAATTCGGCAGGGAACTTCGTCAAAGTGCAGCAACGCATTCCGGTCCGCATCGATCTCAATGACGCCTCACCCGAAGAGATGGAATGTCTCCGTGCAGGGATGATGGTAGAAACGGAAGCGGTCCGCCCTTAGGCTTATGGTGAAGCTCAATCTGCCTACCCGTCCCTGGGTGCCTCAATGGTTGGGCATCGTGACCATGTTTATTGTCATCTTTCCCATCACCCTGCTCAACGGTGCCTACACAGGAAGTATGGTCGAAGTATCGAACACGCTGGGAGTATTGAGCGAAGATATTACCATGGCTTACTATTCAGCTTCGGTAGGGATGGCTGTTGCCTATCCCATCGTACCGAAAATACGCACCATAGCCACTCCGAAAACCTTACTGCTCACTGACCTGCTGCTACAGATATTCTTCAGCCTGGTATGCGCCAAAACCGGTAGTATGGATGTCATCATGGTATGCAGTTTCTGTATGGGATTTCTCAAAGCCTTCGTCATGTTGGAGTTCATCATCCTGATCCGCCCGCTCTTCAGTCCGAAAAACGTACGAAGTGAATTCTATGCCTACTTCTACCCCATCGTTTTCTCCGGAGGTCAGCTATCGATGGCTATCACCGCTCAACTGGCCTATCACTACCAATGGCAGCACATGTACTATTTTGTCACCATCCTCTTGCTGATCGCCATTCTGTTCGTCATCTGTTTCTTCCGCTATGCAAGGCGTCCCATGCACATTCCGTTCAAAGAGATGGACGGAAGAAGCATGTTCATCATCGTCACCGCTTTCCTGCTAACGCTCTATACATTTACCTACGGGAAAACACTCGATTGGTTCGCATCCCCGAAGATCAGAGTATATGTATTCGTCATCCCGCTCCTGATAGTTCTCTTCATCCATCGGCAGCGTACACAAGGCAAACCCTTTGTCAGCCTGAAACCACTCTTTCTGCATAAATCCATCATCGGATATGGCTTCATGGTACTCGCCATGTTCCTGACAGCCACCAGTTCACTGGTAACCAACTATATGAACAGCATCATCCGGGTAGACAGCATACACGCCAATTCGCTGAGCCTGTGGCTATTGCCCGGATATGTGGTAGGAGCCGTCATTTGCTTCTGGTGGTTCCGATGGCAACGATGGCGGTTTCGCTTCCTCATTTCAGGAGGTATGTTCTGCTACGTCATCTATCTGGCTATCCTCTACTTTGGTATCACCCCTTATGGAACTTATGAAATGCTCTACCTCCCCATCCTGTTCCGGGGAGTGGGGATGATGGTCATATTCATTGCGTTCGGTGTGTTTGTTGTCGAAGATTTAGACCCGCGCCTGACGTTGTCCAATGCCTTCTTCCTGATTTCATTCCGCTCAGTATTAGCTCCGGTCCTGTCCGCTTCGTTCTTTAACAACATGCTTTACTATCTGCAGGCAAAGGGGATGAACATTCTTTCGGAAAACATGACGCTGACCAATCCGCTGGCCGAACAAAAATACAATCAGGCATTGAGCAATGCCCTGGCGCAAGGGCACGAATTCAGCGAGGCCGGACAATTGGCAGCCAACAGCCTGTACTCCACTTTGCAGCAGCAATCCCTGCTGCTTGCCCTGAAAACCCTAATCGGCTATGTACTGATACTGGCACTGGTGATTGCTGTCATCGCAGCGTTCATTCCTTTCCATAAAACGCTGAAGGTGGCTGTTGTGAAGACGGGTGACGATATGGTATAATGAGAAGGGATACAAAAAAGCCACCCAATTGCTTGAGTGGCTTCTTAAAATATAAATTAAATCAAGTAAAACTTTTAAATACTAGATTTGGAATTTATTCAGCTAACTTGTTGTCAGAACCCAGCACGTTGATAATTTTGTGCTTGTAGAGTTTTTCCATATTGTCGCGAGCCGGTCCCAGATATTTACGCGGGTCGAACTCAGCCGGTTTTTCTGCGAATACCTTACGGATAGCAGCAGTCATAGCCAGGCGAGAGTCTGAGTCGATGTTGATTTTGCAAACAGCAGACTTAGCGGCTTTACGCAGTTCCTCTTCAGGAATACCGATAGCAGCTTTCAGTGCACCACCAAACTGGTTGATAGTTGCAACCTCTTCTTCAGGAACTGAAGATGATCCGTGAAGAACGATAGGGAATCCCGGAAGTTCTTTCATTACACCGTCCAATACGTCGAATGCCAACGGAGGAGGAACCATACGGCCTGTCTTCGGATCGATGTGGCACTGTTCCGGAGTAAATTTGTAAGCACCGTGAGAAGTACCGATAGAGATAGCCAATGAGTCGCAACCTGTACGAGTAG
>OIHK01000608.1_pt1 | contig 12154 bp, 7 predicted proteins | sample 1582551 | NCBI WGS metagenome assembly OIHK01 (sample SAMN02674887, study PRJEB24791) | human gut metagenome, SKBSTL062 | isolation source: stool | host: Homo sapiens | place: USA
TATATTGATAATACAATGGTATCTGTCCGTTATGCTGCGGAAAAGTCATTGGCAGCTTACCCGAAGGATTATAATCTCCCCAAAGTACATTACAGATAGCATTACCCGCTTCACTCCCCAGCCACCAAGTACATAAGATAGCGGGAGCCTCCCGACGAACTTCATTGAAAATAACAGGACGACCACACATCATTAGTACAACTACCGGTTTGCCAGTCTTCACCAATTCGGAAACCAAACGCTGTTGTTCGGCAGCAATAGAAATATCTCCTTTCGAACGCATCTCACCGCTTTCCCAAGCTTGTTCTCCCATTGCAACGATAACCACATCCGATTGGCGGGCAGCAGCTAAAGTCTGATCCAGATTTACAATTTTATTCGTTTTCAAGTCGTAGCCATCGTTATAGTTGATGTCCACTCCTCGTTTCTCCATTGCCTCATACAAGGTTACTACTTTACCAACCTCTGCACAGGACCATGCACCGCACATATCTTTCTGCGATTTGGAAAGCGCACCAATCAAAGCAACTTTCTTGATAGAAGAAGAAAGCGGTAACACCGAGTTTTCATTTTTCAAAAGAACAATAGAACGTTCGGAAACGTAGCATGCTTCCTTGCGGGATTCCTGTGAACCAATCACTGTACGTTCCCTTTCTTCATCACAGTATCTGAACGGATCATCAAATAATCCCAGTTTATATTTCTGTTCCAAAATACGTCTGACAGCATCATCCACCAGCTTGATAGATACCTTACCCTCTTTTACCAGAGACACCAGATTCTTGGAATAGCATTCACTTACCATCTCCATATCCAGTCCGGCCTTGATTCCTTTATAAGCAGCTTCTTTTTCATCTTTCGCATAACGGTGGTTCATCATTTCTCCCACTGATCCCCAGTCGGATACCACAAATCCTTTAAATCCCCATTGATTCTTCAGGAGCTTCCTCAACAGAAAAGTACTTCCGGTAGACGGTTCGTTATTAAAGTCATTGAACGCACTCATGAAAGTAGCAGCACCGGCCTCTGCACCAGCCTTGTAAGGAGGCATATAGAAATTGACAAACTGTCCCATCGACATATCCACACTATTATAATCTTTTCCGGCAATAGCTGCACCATATCCGGCAAAGTGCTTAATACAGGATAAAATAGTATTCTCTTTCGATAAATCATCTCCCTGTAAACCATGTACACGCGCCTTAGCAACCAACGAGCCATAATAAGGATCTTCACCGGCCCCTTCCATCACACGCCCCCACCGGGCATCCCAGCTAATATCCACCATTGGAGCAAACGTCCAATGCAACCCGGCTGCTGCAGCTTCCTTTGCCGCACATCTCGATCCTCTTTCTATAGCATCCAGATCAAAACTCGCAGCCTCTGCCAATGGCAACGGAAAACCTGTTCTATATCCATGAATAACATCCAATCCGAAAAGCAAAGGAATCTGTAAACGTGATTTCATAGCTGCCTCCTGATATTTACGAGTATTGGCAGCACCGGATACATTCAGCAAAGAACCGATCAATCCCTTACTTATATCTTCTGTCCGACTGATACGTGTATTATCAGGACCTGTGGCAAATCCACCGGAACATTGGCTTAACTGCCCCACTTTTTCTTCCAGTGTCATCTTTTTCATCAGACCGGATATGAAACGATTCATTTGAGCCTCATCCTTTTGATTCTGCGCCATGCTTCCCATAGCGAAAATCGCCATACACGAATATGTAATTAGTCTTTTCATCATTTTATTATAAGAGTTTATCTGTATTGATTTAAATGTTAATATCCTCCATACGTTTTACTTTCTATCGCAAAGATAGCCGCTGGTCAGATTCACATTGGCGAATTGCGTACAAAAGGACAATAATATCGTAAAGTCTGCTTTTTTTCTATTTCTTTCCGTATAGCATTCAAGCACTTCTGTCATTTTTTTGCCTTTATTGATACGATTTTCTCCTTACTCTTCACTTATTCGTAAGAGATATTATCCAGCACTTTTATTCCCTCTTTCCGAACACCTGTCTCAAACAGATTCTTAAACGATTCTACCGACAATGAAGTGGACGGTTTAAAATCTGAAGAATTCATATACGCCAGCAAAGCGGCATAGAATTGTAATCCTTCCGGTGTGTCACGTACCGCTTCCAAGTCGGACATACAAAGCAGTAATTTACTGCCCTCTACATTCAACTCCATCAATAAGCCGAGTTTATGATTTCGTTCCACATTGTCAATTACCTGCACAATAGGGCGGTATTCTTTTGGCATACCATCCAGAATAAGCGGATAGCTATGTTTGATAATTGGATACCACTGCCAGTTCGTATGGTATTCGGTCGGGAAATCATCGAATACCGGATGCTCGGGATTGGTCAGAATCCCCAATGTACCAGGTGAAGCAGGTTTCTTGATGCGGTCACAGATACTTTTGAACATACGATAATTCCAATAGTCGGTCTGGAACAATCCTCCCACTGTTACTTCTTTACAGTCTTCCTCACGAGGCATCAACAATACCTTTCCACCTTGCTTTAAGGCATTCAGCACATCATCCGTTAGTTGGCGGGCAACTACAACATTACCTGCCTTCAATTGCTTCTTTGCAGGATATATCCATAGCGGATAACTATTCTGATAGGAAGTTCCGGATACTTTCAAAAGTAATTCGGCTTTATACGCTTGCTCCACATCGGGCAATGTCAAACGAATAGTTCCGGCAGTCAATAATCCTAATCCCGATGGAATAGCCATCTTACCTTTGCCAAGGCTTTTCTTCCCATTTTTGAGTTCCCATGAAATACTTTTTTCGTTCAATGAAGTTTCTCCATAATTGGCAATCTCAACAGTACCTGCGAATGATTCACCGCCTGTCCAACAGAATTTGGCAGTTGTCAATAAAGGAACCACTTCACTACAGAATTCTCTCCATTTCTTCGGTTCAACCAATCCTTTACTATCCATAAAAGCATCCAGAATACCAACATAAGCCGACCCCTGTCCCGGATAATCCTGTAAATCGAGTAACTGAAAACCAGCCATCCGTTTGGAACGGAGATTCATTTCAATATCTGCCCGGTAAAGTTCCACAGACCATGCACCCGATGCTTTAAAAAAATCATCCGCCTGCTCCAGCATGCCGGCTTTCTCCAAGCGGTCACGAAACACTTCAAAATTCCAGGGAGCTAAGACTCCTGTATATTTCTTCATCTCCTCATAATTCGGGTAAGTTTGAAACTGTCCGGTTTCATGTCCGATCACCGGAACAGGAGATTTTTCCAGAGCCTCATCAAAGTTCATTACCGAATTAGGATAGGTATTATTAAGATAGCCACCTTCTTCCGCATCTGCGAAAGAGAAAGAAGCACGAGCATGAGTAGAATAACCCTCACCACTGCCTACACGACAAGTTACCAGAAAATCCTCACCCGGAATATGTCCTCGTGAGCCTAAAAAGATATTCGAACCATACGTGTATAGGTGTCTCGGCTCTATGGACCGGAAACAATCTACAAACTCTTTCATCACATCGATGTCACCTCCCAGCTCATTTCCCAAGGCAAAGAGTACAAAAGAAGCATGGTTACTATATTCACGCATGATATTCTCTCCATCTTTCATCAGAAAATCCATCAGCTCGGCAGATTCTTTCTTAAACCCTCCCCAGATAGGTAATTCCGGCTGCAAGTAAATACCCTCCAAGTCCGCAGCTTCAAAACACGCAGCAGGTGGGCACCAAGAATGAAAACGACAATGATTCAATCCATATTCCTTACAAATCCTGAAATAACGACGCCATTGTTCCAAGTCCATCGCCGTATGGCCCGTCAAAGGGAATACACAGGCATCATGTTTTCCTCGAAGAAATGTTTTGGCGCCATTGATAGTGAAATGCGTTTCTTCAGTTTTAAAGTCACGCAAACCGAAACGAACTGTTTTCTCGTCTATGCCATTTATCTCTGCTTTCAGTTGATATAGAGCCGGCTGGAGGTCACTCCACAATACAGCATTATCTCCCAACTGATAAGTGAATTCATATTCCTTGCTCCCCTCTTTCAAATTATATTCTGCAGATCTGGCTTTATGCTTTTTGGCAGTATTGAAAGCAGAAGCTGACAACTGCAGTTTCTTCCCACCAATGCCTGAAGAATTGGAAAGAGTTATTTTCACTTTTACGGAGCGGTCTTCTACTTGAGGAAAAGCCTGAATGGACTCAATAAACAATGGATTCATTGCCTGCAATTCCATCCGTCCGATAATACCGTTCCAGTTTGTCTGGGTAGATTCCGTACAAGCGTGAGAACTTGAACGAATCTGCCCGGGAATACTTTTTCCGTTATCTACACAAATAGTCAGCTTATGTGAACCGGGAGCCAGGAAGTGAGTGAGATTAAATTCCTGTGGGGTAGATAAATAGTTGCATTTACCCACTTCCCGACCATCGATCCACACGGTTGTCGGACGAGTTCGTTCCAGAAACAACACGATATGCTTTTCTTTCCAGTCGGCTGGTATTTCTATATTCCGGCTATACCATGCCGCACCTTCATATTTATAATATCTGGACAAATAAGTGGTCTCCGACTTGTTGGTATTCTCTATTCCTTTTCGATTTGAATCTGTTGTACCGGGTAAAGTCACAGTTTCTGCAAAATCCATGTTCCACAGTTTTTCCTGTTCTCCCTTGCCGTGAGGGTCCAATGCAAAACTCCACGTTCCGCTCAAATCAATCATTTTGCGCAAACCTGATGTCTGCGCCCATGATGTACACAAAAAAACAAATAATAATAAAAGAGTTCCAGCTAATCGATTACGCATAACTTTATTCATAATATATGATTTAATGTCCTTAATTTATCTGTTTACAAAGATAGGACGGAGAACAAACCACAATGACAAATCCCGTACAAAAAAACAATAATATCGTAAAAGATACTGTGTATCATCTCTTTTATATCACTATCAGCATGATAATGTCCTTGCCTGACTGATAAAATACACAAATAGTTTTTTCATAGCTTCATCCCCTTCCACAGCCTGCAACTCTGGGTGGAACTGAACACCCCAAATATGTTCGGAATCAGATTCGATTGATTCTATGACTCCATCATCAGCGAAAGCAGATGCCTTGAATCCACAAGCCAATTTCTTAACGGCTTGATGATGAATGGAGGAGACTTTCAAACTTTCCTTGCCTGTAACAGAATACAATTTTCCGGTCCTCAAACATCGCACATTATGCTGTAATATCATAAACGCATCCGGTGACCGATGATTAATTTCCGAGGGATATTGAGCAGGCAAATCCTGATATAATGTTCCACCAAAATAAGTATTAATAATCTGCATTCCCCGACAAATACCTAAAACGGGAATTTGCCTTTCGGATGCTAAGCGCAGCAAAGCATAATCAAAGTCATCCCTATCCCGGCAACATTCTCCACATTCAGGAAGAGTCGATTCTCCGTATATCACAGGCGATATATCTCCCCCACCTGTCAGGAGTAAACCATCAATAAAAGAAACCACAGATTGTAAAATCTGTACATTGTCGGTAAACGGAAGATAAAAGGGATGCCGCCCGCTTGAAGGACAGCATCCACATATTTTCTTTTCACAGATATTCTTCCCGGAATATCAATTTCAGTAGAAATACCAATAACAGGAATTTCTCTTTTTATCATTCTCATTGTCTTTTATCAACTTAATCCACAGCCTGTAGTTGTAAAGCCAAACTTGAATATTCACTTTTCAGCAATGATTTTAATGCAATGCCTTCTTCCATCAATATCTTTCCACTAATGATTTTACCATTCAGGTCACAAGGTTTGCTACTGTCCACAGGTGTCAAATCTACCAAACGATAATTCTTCGACGGATCCAATCCATTCATACAAACCTTCGGAATAACCATATTGATGAAATGAGAAATCTTATATGCATAAAAGACCGCCTTATTCTTTTCGGAAGTGACATACATCAGAGAGGATACTCCTTTATTATCGTATGGAGACACCAACCGATACAAATCACCGAACTGAACCACAGGACGAATATCTTTATACGCTGCAATAGCACGCTTGGCGAATGCCTTATCAACATCATTCATGTCCTTCGGCTGAATTTCCATTCCCAATCGCCCGGACATTGCCACATCAAAACGGAATTTCAATGGAATACGGCGTCCGGTCTGATGATTCTTGTCCGCACTTACGTGAGATGCCATAGCAATAGCCGGAAAGAAACCGGAAACTCCCCATTGCATATAAATTCTTTGCAAAGCATCCGTATCATCACTCGTCCAGAACTCATCAAAATACGGAAGCAATCCATAATTGACGCGGGCACCGCCACCAGCACATAGCTGCATCACGAGTTCAGGATACTTAGCACGAATACGCTGAAGTACTTTCTGCAAACCCCTATTATACTCAATATAGAGATGTGATTGCTTGTTTTTTGGTAAGTAAGAAGAACCATAATCCAGCAAACTGCAATTATCATCCCATTTCATATAGGAAATTTCCGGATAGTTCGTCATCAAATTATCGACCACTCCAAAAACAAAATCCTGTACTTTCGGATTAGTCAAATCCAGAACTACCTGCGTTTTGCCACGCCCGGTAGATAAAGGACGGTTATCAATTTTCAGAATCCAGTCCGGGTGCTTTTCGAACAGTTCGCTCTTAGTATTCGACATTTCCGGTTCAATCCAGATACCGAATTTTATATGATGCTTCCTGGCAGACGCAAGCAATCCTTCAATACCTTCAGGCAGTTTTTCTTTGCAGACTTCCCAATCACCCAAACTACTGTTTCCACCATTACGGGGATATTTATTTCCAAACCAGCCATCGTCCATGACAAACAACTCTCCACCCATGGCAGAGAAAGCTTCCATCATCTCATCCATCCCTTTTTGGTTCACCTTGAAATAAACACCTTCCCAGCTATTCAACAAGATGTCATGCAGCCTTTCACCCTGATTCATTTTATATTGGCGTGCCCAATGATGAAAAGCACGACTCACCCCACCTTTGCCATTGGTACTATATGTCATGGCAAATTCAGGAGTGACGAATGTTTCTTTCGGTTCCAATATGTATTGTGAACTTTCCTCATTCATACCGACTATTATATTCAGTGCTGTGTTGCGAACATCCAGCTTCAACTTATAATTACCACTCCAAGCCAGAACGCCCCCAAACACTTTTCCTGATTCTTCCTGCGGTCTGCCATCCAATGATAACATAAAAGACGGATTATCAGTTTCCGTATTCGCAAGTCCATCTTTGTTGGCAATCACTTTTTGCCCGTTCGTCAGTTTCTCTTCATCCATCGTATGTTCCGCGCCCCACGAACCATGAAAATGAGTCAGCCAGTTGTCCCCGCGAGACATCGGCAAATAAGCGGAAGAAAACTGAAACAGTGTTACCGGTTTCTTACCTGCATTGCCAATCTCAACCCAAGTGGTAATTATATCCGTTCCTTTATAAGCCTTATAGCATTGTTTCACCCAAACAGGATATATCTTATCTTTCAAAAGCACTTCCAAAATCTCACCATCGTCAATCCCGTATTGCTTTACATTATCTACTCCCAAATCCAATGACATATTGCCGTCGGCATGGGTAATTGCGACCGCCTTTTCGCCTACGGTCTGAAGACCGAATGCTGGATAACTATCCGCTTCGAAAGCCAAACCGGCATCATAAATATTCTGGATCTGAACGGGAGTGATGCTCACTCCATAATATTGCATTTTTGACTTTTCACCCTCATTGGCCGTAATCAACAATGAGGTCCGAGGAGTGGAAATCAAGTAATCTTTTGACAACAATGGAGCTGATATCAACAGCCCCATTGCCATCATTAAACCCATCTTTTTATTCATGGCTTTATTGATTTAATTCATTGTATCGTAAACAATACCTATAGAAAACGTTGTAAACTAACGATCTTTTTACCCTTAAAATTCAACTTTTATTTCACAGACATCCTTACCTGTTTCCAAATGTTGTCTCTGTAACTCTACATCCGGTAACCATACATATTTCTTCTGTGCCGCATCATCTATCACCTCCACTAGGAAACTGAACCAATAAGAGTAAGGAAATAAGTCCTGCGGTTCCTTAGGCGGAATATTGGGGTCAGTCATATCGGGATGATACAGTTTATACAGATTGGTCAGTTCTACTTTTCCTTTTTTATCCGTCTGATAAGTCCTGTACACCTTTGGGTATACATCACGCTTATTATATTTACCACCGGCACGTGTACCATAGAAATTCACAGTATAGTTGGATTTCGCCTTTCCATTCTTTTCTACCTTAATCACCAGTTTACGCGGAAATACCTGATCTGACAAGTCCTTATCGAGCGGCTTCATCTTCGCCGTATAATTGAACAATTCCGAGCAATAATCACTCCATACACGATAGCCCGTCCCCATATTGCATTTAGATGGAGTCAGTTTCTCGTGGCTCACAGGATTGTCTTCTGCGGCAATCATATACTGATATAAATCCGTAGCACCACGCATATGACCATATTCATGTCCTAGATTGCTATACGTTCCCTGATTGGGATAAAGCGCATCCGTAAAGATATTATGAGGTTCGCGAATATAACACATCACTACAGATTGCCCACTCGCTCCACCTCCCCCACAGGAAAGCCCTTCATTCTTTGCACCCAACGCCAAGAACAACACAAAATCATATTTCGACAAATCCAATGGTCCATAAGCCTTATTCTTAAATTCATCATATTTGTTTTTGTCTCCCTGAATGTCGTAGACGTACAATTCTTCAGCAGGAACAAAGCGAAAATAATGATTGAATTTATTAGGACTTTCATTCCAAAAACGCGTAGTATTATGAAACATCTTTTTCAAGTTCTTCTTGAAATCCTCTTCTCCACCATAACGTTCCAGGTCTGTTTTATCAACCCATACCTGGGCACGATATTCTATTGTATCTTTCGCAATCGGAGATTGAGCATGAGCTGCCCCAATCAGGCAGCTACATGCAATCAGTAGATATTTTAAAATATTCATGCTAAACTTATTATAACTGTATTTCAAACACATAAGGTTCTTGCTGCCCGCCATCCAGATATTCAGGAACAATATCCAAATCCGACAACCACACACATTTCGTCTGTCCACCATCCAACTCGACTTCTACTACAAAACAATACCAGCGTGAAAAAGGAAATTCATCAACCGGACTCTTAGGGGGAAGATTCGGAGTATTATTATAATCCGGAATAAACATCCGATATATATCATTAATGGTAAATTCACCGTTTGCATCTGTTTTTTTCTTCATATATGGAGAATTGCCCGGTTCTGCATATATATCCTTAAAAGTGGCACGTGAGCCCCAAAAATTGACTGTGGCACGTTGTACCGGTTTACCATCTTTTGTTACCCTGACCAACATCTGCTTAGGATACGTACTTCGGGTCATATCAGCAGTAATTTGTTTATATTGGGCATTATGGTTAAATATCGCCGAACAATAATCACTCCATTCCTGATAACCCGTCCCCATATTACACTTAGGATAATCATAAGCAACATGACTGACCGGATTGTTTTCAGCCGGAATCATATACTGATATAAATCCTGCGCACCACGAACATGACCATATTCATGACCTAAATCACTGTATGTACCTTTTTCCGGCCATTTCTTTGCAAAAATATCATGCCCTTCCTCAAAATAGGCCTGTACAACTGACTGCTTACTTGCTCCGCCACCGCCACAAGAGAGTCCACCTTTTGTACAACGTAAAGCCAGAAAGAGAACAAAATCATACTTCTCTGTATTCAAAGTACCATAAGCCTTATCTTTATACACATTGTATTCCGCCTGGCTTTTTACACCACTTTTTATATCGTAAATAACCAAATTGTCATCTCCTTCACCCATAGCCCATTCAAAGCGATAATCAAACTTGTTCGTACTTTCATTCCAAAAAGTAGTCGTATTGCGGAACAACGCTTCCAGATTCTGTCGGAACAAACGTTCTCCGCCATATAATTCTTCCATATCGTTTTTCTCTACCCATACTTGTGCACGATAGGTAATCGTTTCTCCTGCCTGCGGTCTATCCGGTTTCTCTTCTGTAATAAGTCCCGGATTCGTTATATCAATTTCGAGATCACACGCAGCCAGTGTGAACAGGCTGCATGCGATTAATGTATATTTTTTTAAATTCTTCATCATAACTCATTTGTTTTTATCATTCAACTGTCGTTCTATCCGAAGCAAAGACTTCATCCAAAGAAACACTCTTTCCGACACCTTGGAAACTTTCATATAAATACAAACGAACATACCGTTTATGTACTACTCCATTGAGTTTACACCAATGAACAATGCCTTCATAATGGTCATTATATGTATTTGTGCTACCTTTCAATTCTGCATCTGTAAAACAGTTTCCAGTCTTCTTTTCAAATGCAGTTTCCCAACCAGCATTTAAGTCATCGCTAACTTCAATAGCTACAGTTTTAGGAGCTTGTTGTGTCCACTGTAATCTTGGCATAAATCCGAAGGAATCATATTGACGAGGATTCTCACCTAAATCAAAAGTCAAAATATAAGGCACAGCAGCATGATCATCATTATTATTTCTTCCCCAAAATTCAACATGCTTCTCATTTGCCTTATCGGGAGTCCAAAGATTGTCGAACAACTTATTAGCCGAACCGTCATTATATTGCGTATTGGTATTCTCACTATGTGCCACTATCTTCCATAACGACTTGCTCAGAACAATCCCATATCCAGCCATTCCTTGTTTCAGAGATACCTTAGTTTCTACGCTTGTCTTCGTATTCTTTACCCCAATTTCTGTCTTACGTTCCGTATTGGTGCTTTCATTTTTTTGAACTTTTGCATAAATCTTGCCTTCTTCCTGACTCAATTCCAACCAAGAAGTATTTCCTTTCAACTCCAAGTCTGTCGGATTTATATTCTCACAAGTAGCTACAAGGAGTTTTTCATTCGCATCCGAAGATATAATGAGCTCACGTTCCTGTTGATAATACTCCTCATTCCAAATAATCTTCTCAACACCAAACTGGATTATCTTTACCGTCTTTTGAGAAGTTACATCTCCAGCAGTAGCTGTAAAATTAACCAATACTTCGCGATATACATTCGCTGTATTTTCTTTGATTGTCAAAGCCAGCGTTTTAACTTCCGAACCCAAAACTGATTCTACCGGAGCTTCCGTAAGTATCACCCAACCAGTCTGTTCTACATCAGGATAGGTTACATCTATCACCGGAGAAGTAGTGCCCTGGTAAGTCAAGATGTTCAGTTCCCGTTCTCCCGCTGCTGTAAAGTCTTTAGGTAGAGTCACATCGAAAGAGCCATCAGCTTTCGTTGTAATAAATACATCCTTCGGAAAACTACTTTCATCAATAGTACCGACAAGCAAGAGTTCATCCACATTTCCTTGAATCACAGTAATTGTTTTTTTTACCGGAATTTCTCCTTTTGTGGAAATCACAACAGAAGCTTTACGGTCTTTCGCTGTTTTATTGTCAGCAATGACCAACGATAATGAAGCAGAGCCCTCACCACCTTCTGCCGAAGGAGTGATCCATTTTTCTTCTTCAGTCGTCATATAGTTGACTGCAACTTCCCATGCCTTATCAGTCTGAATTTCCAGTTTTACAGTTCCTTTATATTCAGTTGGCAAAGTCACTTTCCAGTGTCCGTCTCCAGCTTCCTCCAAAGTTTCATTGCATGATACGGTCAACGCATCAGGTGTCCAGTCCACCTCTTTCTCATCATTACAAGCCTGCAAACAGAGCAGACACGATAGTAGTAAAAATATGTTCCTCATAAATATATTGTTTTTACTATTTCTATATTCCATTATTTTTTAGAGACAAATATTTCATCGAAGCAGTGTGTACTATACCATGAATCCCACATAGACAATCGTATATACCGATGATGCATATTTTCACCCAAATCATGCCATTTTACAAACTGTTTATCAGCGTACCAATCATTCCAGTTACCACCATCGTGAGCATCCAATTCCGTTTTCGTGAATGCGTCTCTTTTAGCACTGCCAACAAGAATCCAATTTGTAATATCTTCACTACGTGTCAACACCT
>OIHK01000612.1_pt1 | contig 12114 bp, 10 predicted proteins | sample 1582551 | NCBI WGS metagenome assembly OIHK01 (sample SAMN02674887, study PRJEB24791) | human gut metagenome, SKBSTL062 | isolation source: stool | host: Homo sapiens | place: USA
CACTATAAGCCTCTTTATAATAAGCAGACAGAGAAGAATCCAAAATAACTTCCCGGCAATGAAACAAACCTACCAATGACTCCAACTTCCCTGTATAGCCTTTGCATACATACAAATAATCTATGTTTAACGATTCAGCAACGGTTTTGTTCCGCCAACGATTGTCACTAACCATACAAATACGTTTATTACCGAACATAAGCAAATGATCCTGCATCCAAAAACCGGACGAATGAAAATTGTCTGTTATAGCAACCGGAACATCCAGATGCAGTCTATTCCAATATCCGGCTACTGCACGCGAAAGCCGTCTTTCATCCGGAATGCTGTCCGCATAAGCCAGCCACGACTTACCACAAGCTTCGATACAATGCACCACCGGACATCCCCGGACATTATAGAAAACAATGCTTTGCACCGGACGGTCCATCATTCTGCTCACCCAATGAAAACTTCCCATAGCCAAGATACAAATACCAAAAACATATAAACATTTCAAACTGCGCACTACTTTATAACGTATACCGATCAACAAGACCAGATAAAAAGCAAAAGCTTCTGTCGGATAGATCCAGACACGATCTATAGATGCCAACGGTAAATGTTCCACCCAACGGACCATAGTATTCAACCAATCAACAAGAGATCTCACTACCACTGAAAATCCTGTATAAAGCATAGGAAAAGGGGTGAGTACCAGCAATGCGACCGTTGCATACATGATGCCTGAAACAAGTGGAATTACCAACAGATTAGTCAGCAAAAAATGAGTAGGAAATCTAGAGAAATACAATAAAACCAAAGGAGCAGTACCTATTTGTGCAGCAAGCGAAGCACTCATTAATGCCCATACCTTCTTTAACAAGCTATTACCGACCGGCAATTGGCGGAACAGCCAGGGATATAATAACAGAATAGCTGCAACTGCTGAAAATGAAAGTTGAAATCCTACATCGAACAGCCAAAAAGGATGAACCACCAACATGATACATGCAGTCAATGCAAGTGTATTGAGTGAAATACCTGTACGCCGGGATAAAACCGACAAAGCCAACAGTGAAAACATGATAACGGAACGGACGACCGAAGGAGAGAGACCGGTAAAAAAAGCGAATCCCCACAATGCGGTAATTATCACTACCGCACGAAAAAGTCTCACACCAAAAGCATTCCCTGGCAGCCACTTCAGAAAAAACAGAAGCATCATATACAGAAACCCGATATGAAGTCCGGAAAGTGCCAGTACATGACTGGCTCCCGATACAGAGTAAGTTTCCCGAATATCTTCGCTCAACTCCTCCTTATAACCTACCGTAAGTGCGGCAAGTACGGCAAATTCATCCGGATTAAACTTCAATGCACGATATTGGTCAAGAATCCGCTCCCGGTATTCCAATGCAATCTGCCTGCATGATCGGGAAAACCGATATCCGGTAATTTTCCAATTCCCACTTGCAACAAAAGCAATCCCGCTAATCCCTTTGTAGCGCAGATAACGCGCATAATCAAATTCATCGGGATTACCATTATTTGAAGGTGGAGATACATGGGCAAGAAATATTAACTCATCCCCACTACGTAACCCTTCGGACAATGAATCCTTCGATATATAAAGCAAAACTTTTCGATTTACCGGCATGGTGCACACTGAATCCTGCCTTTCCTCCAAAAATGCCCGACAAAGGAAGCTATGTTCCTTCGGCTCCGGTTGTTCCGACACTACAGCCCGGTAAACACATTTTTGTTCCGAAAAAGAATAAAGCGTCTGTTGCAAAGCCTGATTTATTCCACCTGCTCCGCCAAAAAACACGAACAGGTACAAAATACAGCCGAACATCCAACGTAAAGAGTAACGGTGAGAAAAATAAACGACTAGGAGCAGAAGAAATAATCCTGCCAGCCCTCCTGCCAGCACGCCCTTCGAAACACAGACTCCCCTAAAAAACAACCCATTGCCAACAAGAAAGCCTGCTATCAGAGGGAATAGCAGGCGTATAAAAGGATATCGGTGTAAATACTGAAAGTTCACAAGACGGCTCTACAGCCCTTTCATGGCGTGAATCATTCCTTCCGGATTCTCAGCAGCAAAGATAGCATTTCCTGCCACCAATGCATCTGCCCCAGCAGCTATCAGACGGGCGCCTGTTTCCAGATTTACCCCTCCATCAACTTCGATCAGTGCTTTAGATCCGGTACGCTCAATCAGTTCACGAAGCTCTTTCACTTTCTCTACCGAGTGTTCAATAAATTTTTGTCCGCCAAATCCGGGGTTCACACTCATAACCAGCACCATATATACATCCCGGATAATATCCTGCAACAGGGTTATCGGAGTGGCCGGATTGATAGTGACCGCTGGTTGCATACCTGCTTCACGAATCTGTTGCACGACCCGGTGCAAGTGAGGACATGCCTCATAATGCACATTCATGATGTGGGCACCCAATGCCTTCACTTCAGGAATAAACTTTTCCGGATTGACTATCATCAGATGTACATCCAACGGCTTTGAAGTTAACTTAGCTACATATTTCAGTACCGGAAAGCCGAAAGATATGTTCGGCACAAATACTCCGTCCATAATATCAATGTGTACCCAGTCTGCTTCACTACGGTTGATCATCTCAATGTCCTTTGCCAGATATGCGAAATCTGCAGAAAGGATAGAAGGGGATATAATTGGTTTCATATTCATCATTCTTAAAATAATAGCACAAAATTAACAAAAAAACATCAGGGCTCCCCCTCAATAACAATTTATTTGGCAGAAATTCTTTTTCTGCTATTTCAAATTCATAATTATAATCAACGGGATCGGCTCATATCCCAAAAGGATAATGCACTATCTGTTATTACACAGCCTTCATCTTAAATGCTTCAGTCAGATGGAATCCACGTAAAAGTTCATCTGTCTTCAGTCTCTTTTTACCTGGCAACTGCAACGAAAGGACATTTACAAATCCATCCGGCACAGCCACCCTCAAAAAGTTTTTTCCATCAGTAACAATGCTTCCGGGAGCCAACGTATGCACCTTTGGCAACTTCTCACTCTCAAAGATTTTCACGACAACCGCTTCCCCTTCCGGATTCACCAACTCACTCCATGCAGCCGGATAAGGCGAAAGCCCACGAATAAAATCATAAACCCGTTTCACCGGCTGATTCCAGTCAATTCGGCAGGTCTCTTTAAAAATCTTCGGAGCCGGACGAAGTTCGCCTGCCACTGCCATTTCTTCCTGAGGAATTGATTTCACCTTTCCCTCCAGAATAGCGTCTACAGTTTCTATAACCAACCGACCGCCCAAATGCATCAACTTGTCATGCACAATCTCTACATTGTCCGTATCGGCAATGGGAATACGTACTTGCTGGATTACTTCCCCCGTATCTATTTCATGCTTCAGGAAAAAAGTAGTAATACCTGTTTCGGTGTCTCCGTTGATCACTGCCCAGTTTATAGGCGCTGCTCCACGGTATTGCGGAAGCAGAGAAGCATGGAGATTAAAAGTTCCCAGACGTGGCATATTCCATACCACTTCCGGCAACATACGAAAAGCTACAACAATCTGTAGATCGGCTTTCCACTCACGTAACGCCTGAATGAATTCTTCATCTTTCAGCTTTTCCGGTTGCAGCAAAGGCAGTTGATGATCCAGTGCATATTGCTTTACCGGAGAATACTGAATTTTATGTCCGCGACCGGCAGGTTTATCGGGCATCGTAATCACTCCAACCACATTATAACCGCCTTCAACCAGACATTGCAGGGCTTCCACGGCAAAGTCCGGAGTCCCCATATATACAATTCTTAAATCTTCTTTCTTCATAATTTATAAGTTATGAGTTTTACACTGCAGATTACGAAAGTAACGAATTGCCTGCAAAGCACACTATCCGTTACATACAGCCATCGCCGTTCCGTCAATCTTCCGAGAAATGTACCAATACCTGGCGATATGAATTAAATATCTTAGATTTGGATACAAATCCCAGGTATTTGCCCTCTTCATTGACCACAGGTAAGTTCCATGCTTTTGTATCGTCAAAAGTCTGCATCACCTGTTCCATGCTATCTGTATCATACAGACGAGCAGGGACCGAGGTCATCAGTTTACTAACGGTAAAACGATGATAAAGTTCCTGACGGAACATGATGTTCCTGATATCGTCCAGTAGCACGACGCCCAGCAAGACCCCGTCTTTATCCGTCACAGGAAACATATTACGATGCGAAGTTGAAATCGCCTTCACCAATTCGCCCAGATCCATTTCCGGACGCACGCTGACAAAGTCAGTTTCAACCACATTTTCGACTTTCATCAGTGTCAATACAGCTTTATCCTTGTGATGGGTCAGCAACTGTCCCTTTTTAGCCAAACGCATAGAGTAGATACTATGAGGTTCAAACACGATGATTGTCAGATACGAACTGACCGAAACAATCATCAGAGGCAGGAAGAGGTCATATCCGCCCGTTAGCTCGGCAATCAGGAATACTCCAGTCAGAGGTGCATGCATGACTCCACTCATAACCCCTGCCATTCCCATCAACGCAAAGTTCTTTTCGGGCAAAGTAGAGGTAAAGTCAAAATCATTGCTAAAGTGCGAAAACACAAAACCGGCAATACATCCCAGATACAGCGAAGGTGCAAAAATACCGCCACATCCGCCTCCACCGTTGGTCGCACTCGACGCAAAGACTTTCAACAGAATGATCAGCACCAAATAGACCAGCAACAGATTACCGTATCCATAAAACAACGAGTTATTCAGTACCGTATCCCAGTCGGCATTGCTCACGCCGTTCAACAATAGTTCGATCGTATCGTAACCTTCACCATACAAGGGTGGAAAGAGGAAGATGAGCACACTCAGCATCACACCTCCCAATGCCAACTTCTTATACGGATTGGAGAGTTTGCCAAATACTCCTTCCACAGAGTTCATAGCGCGAGTGAAATAAAGCGATACCAATCCGCAAAAGATTCCCAAAAGAATCACATAAGGAATACGCTCCAATTCAAAAGGCTGATCCAGATGGAATTTAAACATAGCCTCCTGTCCGGTCGTAATATACGAAACAGTGGCAGCCGTGACAGCCGAAATCAGCAATGGTAATAAAGACGACATGGTAAGGTCGATCATCAGTACTTCAAGCGTAAACACCAGTCCGGCAATAGGCGCTTTAAAAATACCTCCGATGGCACCCGCCGCTCCACAGCCTACCAGCAACATCAGTGTACGGTGCTCCATCTTGAACATACTTCCCAAATTCGACCCGATTGCCGATCCGGTCAACACAATAGGTGCCTCGGCTCCTACCGATCCGCCGAAACCGATGGTAATGGCACTGGCAATGGTCGACGACCAGATATTATGTCTTTTGATACGCCCCTGCCTCCTCGAAATTGCATAAAGAATCTTCGTAACTCCATGGCTGATATCATCCTTTACGATATTGCGTACAAACCATCCTGCCAGAAAAATACCGACCACCGGATAAACCAGATACAGGTAGTTGGCCTCCGTCGTATTAAAGTTATCTGTCAGGAAATTCTGTATCGTATGAATAAAGAATTTTAGGAGCAGTGCAGCAATGGCAGTAAAAATACCGACCAGAAAACTTAAAATGAGAATAAACTGCTTTTCTTTGATTTTATTCTCGCGCCAGATAATAAAGCGCTGTAATAAACTTATCTTTTCTTTTTCCATCATTCGCGAATAATCTTGATCACTCCACCTTTATCCAGTTTAATGATACTCGATGGTTTAGGACGACTCATATCATCTTGTCGAAAATTGACAATGTAATCCACCGACGATTTTATTTCTTCGCTGATTTCATTAAAATTGGCTGCTCCCGGTTGTCCGCTGACATTGGCAGATGTCGAGACAATCGCTTTGCGAAACTGCTGGCACAAACGACGGGAAAACGCCTCGTTTGTCACCCGGATGCCTACGCTTCCATCCTCTGCAAGCAGATTTGAAGCCAGGTTGCGGGCACCGGAATAAATGATAGTTAATGGCTTATCGGCAACCTCAATCAAATCCCAAGCTACCGAAGGAACATCCTGCACATAGAATTCCACTTTCACCGGCGAGTCTACCAATACCAGCATCGCCTTGCTGTCAGCACGTCGTTTTATCTCATACACCCGGCGCACAGCGTCTTCATTGGTAGCATCACAGCCAATTCCCCAAACCGTATCGGTGGGATAGAGAATCACCCCGCCTTCGCTCATCACTTGACAAGCTTTTTTAATGTCTTCTATCATTTCTTGATCTATTTCTTGTGAGAATAACGTGCAAAAATACTAATTTTGCCCAATAATAACAAAGGTTAAGAGAAAACAAATGGAAGAAATCGAATTTCATCACAGTTTACCTATACAACTACGATTCAACGACGTAGACAAATTCGGACACGTCAACAACACCGTCTATTTTTCATTTTACGATCTCGGCAAAACAGAATATTTCGCTTCTGTATGCCCGGGAGTCGACTGGGAAAAAGACGGCATTGTAGTCGTACACATTGAAGCCGACTTTCTGGCACAGATTTTTTCATCGGACCACATCGCCGTACAAACCGCAGTTTGCGAAATCGGAACCAAAAGCTTTCATCTGCTGCAACGGGTCATCGACACCGAAACAATGGAAGTGAAATGCATCTGTCGTTCGGTCATGGTGACATTCGATCTGGAGAGACACGAATCCAAGCCACTGACCGAAGAATGGATAGAGGCAATCTGTCGGTTCGAAGGGAGAGACTTAAGAAAGAAAAAATAAATAATCCTCCGTAGATACTTTTTTTCTACAGAGGATTTTGTTTTTCTCCTTAATATAAGAATTCCTTATTCACGTTCCCCGACACACTCGCGTCAAACCAGGAAAGATTGGATTGATCAAGCACCCATTTCTCATAATTAGGATATGCTTTCGTAATGATAACTCTTTCCTTGGGATAATTCCAGGCCGGTGAAGAGTCTTCCTTCCGTGGGAAATCAAGAGCCCATGGATATCGGTTATCCATACGATAATAAACTTCAGCCCCAGGATCCGATCTGTCATTTTCTGTCCCGAAGAGTGAAGTGTCGGCATGTTTTGTCGGCTTATAATCTACCAGATGTATTTCTCTTTGACGGCTGTTGACAAAAATAAACGGATTAAACTTCTGAGTTAACAAGCTGCTGACAGGAGTCTTCAGTCGTACGGTTACTTCAACCGGAATAGCGGAAACTCCGACCGCCGCACCCTCCGTATTCACATATCCTTCAGTCGTACCGAAAGCAGTATTAACATCATTCCAGACAATAAAAGTAGCCCGGTCATTACCCTCTTCAAGCGTAGCACCTTCCGACTTTGCTTTGTCGATATTGTCAGCCGAAAGCGGCAGTTCGATGCCCACACCGATATGCGTCCATGAAGCTGCTCCCTTTGCAATCGGCGTGAAAGTCAACTTTAGAGCAGTAATCATATTATTATCCCCTTTCTCCAACTCATAACTGTAATTCATCACAAAATCGTTGAAGTCATAGTCCCCCATCTTAGGCCACTGGTCTTCAAAGGCCAATGTACCATAAACAGCCTCCAATGGAGTAAATTCATCGATCACCGGAATGTCTTCTTCCGGTTTTATGGCAGATACCGGTGATGCGGTAAGCTTTATCATCACATCATTAAAATCATAATCTGCTTTCGGATCATCATAAGGGCGAATATCGAAGCCCATAATGCAACAGTTATAATCGGGCACATTTCGAATCACCGCATTCGTCCTTTTCGTTGCATTCAAAGATGGGGTAGAGTAATAGAAGCCATTAACATCTCCATTCGGGAAGGTCTGATTCTTGAACTTATAGGAACTTTTTGAATTCACTCCTCCATTGGCAGCATTTACATTAGCTATATTCAATCCGTCACGTGCCACAGCAAAACCGATACGTGCACCTTTCGGGAATACCTTACTATATTGTTTTCCGTCCCAATACAACAATTGTACTTTTAAACCCGAAGGACACTTCTGCTGATGAGTATTCGGAAGTAACAAAGTCATACGATGTCCCTGTATATCTTCACGTCTGCCAAGCTCCCCTTCCTGGTAGCTATAATAAGCCAACACATTGTAGACGGTCGCATTATTTACATAAAATCCACCATCACCGACATACGTAGCCCACACTTCCGCTCCCAATTCATCAGTCACCACCAGATCAGAGCTCTTTTTCAAATCCACATCCTGCACATTCTTCTGTTCCGGATACCAACTATTCATTAAATTTAGAAACTTAGCAGATAATTCCTCTTTCGTAACAAGCGGAGAGGCATTCAAAAGTGGTATACCGTCTTTTCCAATCTCCGAATCAGTATAAGGGCTATACAATTCATAAAGATTGCTTAGTTTCTGGTCAACGGGAACATCCAATCCTGTTTCACTCCGGGTAGCAACCATACGGGTAGTAGCAGTCTTGATTTGAAAGGCTGTTGCAGTCAAGTTGCACGTCATCGAAGGTTGCACATCCATCTCCTGCACTCCGGGATAACCGGCTGTCAACGAAGCGACATACAACTTATCACTGTTTGCCGGAACAGAAATAGTAGCATCAATCTGCCCATTCCCATCTGTATAGCCCATATAGAGAGGCTTACCGGAAATAATCCCGTCTTCTTCATAAGGCTGTTGAAGATACACTCCAACCCCTATCCCCTCAGCAGCTTTTCCATCTGCCCGGGTAACAGATATATGAATCTGTTTATCGGCTCTCAAAGCGAATTTGAACGATAAGTCCAATTCTTCCGTTTCACCAGGATCCTCCCCCGACGGTTCATATAAATCTTTCTCATTTACACATGCTACACAGCAAAGTGCTATCAGCAGTGCATACTTCAGCAATGATACATTTCTCTTCATAAGACGATGTTTGTCTGTTTGTGTAAGGTTACTATATTCAGTAAATTAACAACCTAACTTGAATACAAAAATAACAAAAAAACAGAAACTTACAAAATCTAATCATCTTAATGTAGATTTTATTCTTTTTATATCAATTTATATAGCCATGTGAAGCTTACAGTCAGTCCACGATCCAACTATCAATATTCCTTGTTTTCGAGCTAAAATTCACTCCTACCTTTATCAGTTGGCGGGAATCATTGGCAAACGGAGCGGCATATCCCTTTTCTTCTATCTGTTTCAAAGCCTCTTCCGCACTCCCGTCAAATTTGAACTCCATCACATAAATGTATCGGTCTGTCTTCAAAACCATATCGATGCGCCCGTTAGAAGTATGATACTCCGCTTGGACATAAAAACCAAGTAACTTATAAACAATAAAAAGAACATTCTGATAATGCAACTCCAAGTCACGTACCAGTTCATAAGGAGTATCGGCGAAGAAACTTTGCAGACGGCGAAAGAAAGCATCACAATCTCCCTGTTCCACTTCAGAAACGAATCTGGTTATATGAAACCCTGTTTGTCCTTTATCAATATTTGCATAAAAAGGAAGTAAATACCTGATAAATCCTTCCTCTACTTCCCGATTGGGAAATCCCAGACGGTAGATATCAAAACGTTCATCATACCCTTTTATCGTCAGATAGCCACTCTGATAAATCACCGGCAGAAGATTCTTCGAAGTAGAATCTATGCAATTCAGCATATCTGATGTCGCCTCATCGTGTGCCAGCTGTTGCAAGTCATATTTATCACGCAGTAAAAGTTTTACCAAATAAGACGGAGTACCTGTTTCGAACCAGTAACTGCCAAACTTCATCTTATAAAAAGTATTCAGTATACTGAACGGATTATATAAACCGATAGAATTTTCCGTGAAATGATAGCCATCATACCGTTCCTTCAGCTCCCGGCAAGCATCTTCGTACGACATCTTTTGATATTTCGCCAACTGACGAATTTCCGGTTCCAGATAATGATGGATTTCCTTTTCTGTAATTCCACACAACTCCACATAAGGTTCGTCCATGGAGATATCGTTCAGATTATTCAGGTCACTAAACACACTTACCTTACCAAACTTGGTAACTCCCGTCAAAAGGGCAAAGCGGATATACCCGTCCATCGTTTTCAGCACAGAATAAAAACCTTTCAGTGTATCACGATACTTCTCTCCCAACTCCTCATTACCGATAGCCTGCAACATCGGTTTATCATATTCATCAATCAAAATCACCACCCGCTGCCCCGACTGTTCACAGGCACGCTGTACAATACCCTTGAAACGCAAAGGAATAGAAGTTTCAGAAGGAGCAGTCCCGTACACCATTTCCCATTTAGCCAACGTATCGTTCAATATTCGATCCAGGCTTTCGGGCGTATCATACTTTTCGGTGTTCAGATCCAGATGTAAAATCGGATATTTTATCCAATCTTTTTCCAACTCCTCCATAGCCAAACCACGAAACAAGTCCTTTTTCCCTTGAAAATAAGCTTCAAGAGTAGATATCAGCAGACTCTTGCCAAAGCGACGGGGACGGCTCAGGAAATAATATGAACCCGTTTTTACCAATCTACAGACTAATGCAGTCTTATCTATATAAAGATAGCCTTCCCTACGTATTTTCTCAAAGTTCTGTATCCCAATCGGGTAAAGTTTAGCCATAACACATTTCTATTAATCGTTTCACTCACAAATATACAAGATTATTCTTAATTATCGGTTTTGCTAACCATAATAATAAATGCCGGTACCCATTCTTCCGAACAGATACCGGCATTTATTTTTTCAACCGAAACGATCGGTCAGCTATCAGAGCAATCCCTGCCCTCCTATCACTCCTGCAATGGCGCTTGCCACAGCTATAATCACCTTTAAAAGGATATTCCAGCTATTCTTCTTCATGTATTTATCTGATTAAAGTTATTATGCAGTCGGATCATCCACAATGTCTCCATCACCATTACCGGAATCATGACCGCCCGAAGTGCCGATACTGCCTATCTTCTGAAACTCAACACCCTGAAGCAATGCACGGGTAGTGCCAAGTCATATTCCTAATCTCCTTTTATTCATGTTATTACTACTGATTTTATTCACATTTCGTTGATCAACGCCACAAAGGTGAACATTTACAGGAAGATGACAAAGGGAAACAGGGTATCCGGAACCGATCACTCAGAAAAAGTTATAAGTATCACATTCTCAGCAAATAAAAAAGAGAGTATCCTTTTTCGGACACCCTCTTCCCTACGCATCTGCTTCACATACTTTACTATTGTTTGATTTCCCATATTATACCCGTTTAGGTACAAATACAATAAAAGACTCCCACTTTTATACCCGATATGGTATAAAAGTGGGAGCAAGACAGGAATCTATACCCGTTTGGGTATATTGTTACTCATTATATCTGATTACATCTATGACTTTCCTGATATTTTCATTAAAACCTACTTTCTCCTATCTATTACATTTCTTTTCTACTCCTTCGTAAACTTCCGATAAGCCCCTTCCAGTTTTTTATCATACTGATTCCGGGCATATCCGGGTCCATTATACCTCTTGGCAAACCCGCCCCAGTCTTTCTGCTCCAGATAGGAGTGTAGCTTAGCAAGTTTCACAAACCTCGCAAAAGCTTCCAGTTGCTTATCTTCTCCGACACACATATCTTTCACCATTTCCTCCACACTGCCATACCCGCACATCGCATAGTTAAAGCCCATCACTTGGAACATTCCCCATGAAGTGGAAGCATCAGCAGCTTCTTTATGTATTTCCCGGGCCTTTTCCAGACGTTCATACTCTTTCATCCCGCCATAATAATGACCCTTCTCCCATTTAGGATAAAGAATATTTTCATTGCCCGCAACATACCTCTCCGGATCTAGTCCCCGTTTCTTGAGTTCACGCCAAAAGATGTGACCTTCGAATAAGATCATCGGTCGCCCCGGAGCCACAAAGCCCCCATGCCCACCGGTCTCAACTGCCTGTACAGCTTTTACCACTGCTACCTCAATGCCAAGTAAATCCGCCACACGCTGAAAATCATTTTCTGTTAAGTTTCCCATGAGTAATTAGATTTATTTTATTTATATCGCTCTGATCGTATCCACCACTCTCCTGATATCCTCATCTGTCAATGTAGGTCCCGAAG
>OIHK01000626.1_pt1 | contig 11677 bp, 10 predicted proteins | sample 1582551 | NCBI WGS metagenome assembly OIHK01 (sample SAMN02674887, study PRJEB24791) | human gut metagenome, SKBSTL062 | isolation source: stool | host: Homo sapiens | place: USA
GAGATACGCTTCTTCGTGAGGAGGGCGGCTTTATCTTTTCTTATCTGATCCTTCTGGGCGCAACTCTGCTTGCAAGTGTGCTTCACTCGTTGTATCTGGCAATCAGCAATCTGCTGATTACGGATGACCGTGTCAACGAAAAAATCGAAAAGATATACCAAAATGTTATTGATGGAATGTGCGAGGCGGTAGAGCGAAAGGTAAATCGATTGCGCGCTGGATATAGGAGAGAGGGAAAAATGACCTTTCATCCGTTCAACAGCAGAATTACGCGAAAGTGAGGGGGATAAAAGTGAACAGTCGGCAAAAAAATGCGGCAGATATAGAAAAACGCTTTGTGTCCGAGGGAAAGAGCAGCGCGCAGCTACTGCAGCTTGCAATCGTTTGTCTGGCGATCGCGTCGTTTTTCACAACTGCGCAGGGCATGAAGAACTATATCTTCCATGATGATGCAATCGCCTACGTGACCTCCGGTGCAATACAGGGGATTCTGCTGGCCTTGAGCATGAGTCTGCCCAAATATATAAGCAATATCTGGGAGAAAAAGGCATTTAAAACAGGAGTGAAAGCCCTTATAACCCTTGTTCTGCTGGTATTGTCGGCAATCTCATTGTTCTGCTCATCGTGGTTCAGCTATGTCTATATTGCAGAAACGATCCACAAGGGATCGTGGAATATTGACAGTGAACTTCTGGTTCAGCAAACGTACCGAAAGGAGCTGTACAAGGCCAGTGACTATGCAAAGACATACCGTACATATTTGGAGTCTGAGCTGGGACAAAAAATTTTGAGCCTTCAGACGCTGGCAAACCAGCTCCCAACGCAGGCCTCTGATTTTAGTATGGACTGGGAAGCGGAGCGACAGCGCTATGCCAGCGATGATACGATCGCAAGCAGCTATATGGCTACCGTCATAAACCAGATGGAAAATGCCTTTGTCACAGCACCCTCGCAGGAAAATCGGAGCCTTGCAGCGCAGGCCGTTGAGCAGGCACAAACGAGTGTTGCGGCTGCACTGGAAAGCGATGAGGCACAGGAGGTGAGCATCGAAAGTCGGCTGCAAAATTATAGCAGCCAAATTGACACGATCAGTCGGCAAATTCGCAATGCGGATGCACAGACGAATATAGAGAGCTTATATGCGCTGTTGAGCAGCTATCGGGGAATGCAGGAGACAGCAGTAAACGAACAAAATAGGCTCCAGCAGGAAATGGCCGCACTGCGAAATGTGAGTGGGCGGCTTGCTATTTATGCGGTAGACCTTGGCCTGTCCAATTCGACCAGTGATATTTCGATTAAGAGCAATCTGATTGAAATGCAGACAGAGCTTTTTCAGGACAATCCAAATGATGCGCATTTGTTAGAACTGGCAACAAAAACATTTACGAGCCTACGCGATTCAGAAGCGCTTTCCGAAACCAGCACAGATAGCAATGGCAGCCTTTCCTACAGTGCTCTGTTGACGCAGATGAATGCACTTGTTTTAAATCTGAACGATTATTCGGATGTAAAGAGCATCGAAAAAGAGCTGAATACGTTTATCACAGAGTTGCGGGAAGCGGACAGCATGCCGGATACGATGCAGGATAAGGACGTAGCGGCCTCGATAAGCTCGTCAGACGCAGCAGCCTCGTCTGCAGCAAATACGGACAATGAGGAACCTGCATCGAGTGAGGCGCGGGCGGGCTCAATCAATACAGGAGCTACGACTGCAGATGCAGATATCTCTGCTACAGCAAACGATGCAACATGGAAAAAGACTTGGCGGGGGCGACTCGAAAAGCTGAAGGCACAGATTAGTGCACTTCCTACCTTTGTGGGCTCGTCGGCAGATGTGAGCGAAATCACGGAGACGCAGCAGGCAATTCTGACAGAGTTTGATCGAACTGCCTCCTGTGCAAATTTGGACAATACAACGCGCAGATATATCAATGACCATAACGCATTGGAGCAGGGAACAATCTATCTTACAAGTCCGTATAGAGGTCTGGCACTGTTTGCATTGATGCTTGCATTTTTCCTTGATTTGTCAGGCTTCGTATTTGGTGTGGTCGATTTGAATGCTGCAGAGCCCAAGGGCGAGTCCAGTGATACGAACGCGCCGAGGGAGGACACCCCGAAGGCAACAGAGGAGGCAGTGGGCACTGCGCAGAATACCAAGGTGCAGTTTAACGATTTTCTGTGGAGCACCCTTGAGACCGCACATCCCTATATGGTCGTGACCGAGCAGTTCCGCCACGAGGATGGTGTGTATTACTATAGTGCCTTTGAAAATGGCATCCACAAGGAGTGGAAGGTTTGTGATACGCACGAGTATCCAGAGGGAGTTTATGTATTGGATAAGATCACGGCCAATACGGGAGTGAGGCTTAAGGAGTACCCGCAAGAACTGATATTTGCAAATCAGCTCGCGGGCGTTGATGCACAGGACGGTATTCTGCTCAATGGAACGCTTACCTATCAGGAGGGCAGCCTTTTGTTTAAGCCGGACGTTAGCGTTTCAAGCACCTATCAGACACGCTATATTGCAAGCATTGATGAGTATGTTCCAGTTCATTGCTATGATCCAAAGCGGGGCGAAAACCTAACTCAACCCGCAATGGATTTAGAAAAACACCCAATGAAGACAAGGATCGTTGTGATTGCACTGAATCCAAAGGGAACAAGAATCGTAGCGATATATTTGATTATCAATAACTAAGGGGAATTTAATTTTATGACACATGTTTTTATTGTAGGCAGCAAAGGTATTCCGGCACAGTATGGTGGATTTGAAACCTTTGTCGAAAATCTGACAGCAGGTAAACAGTCTAAGAATCTAAAGTATCATGTTTCTTGTATGAACAATGACGAAAAACATTTCGAACACAATGATGCAGACTGCTTTAATGTTCGCGTTCCGCTACCCGGCGCTCCCGGACGCATTTTCCATGTGGGTCTGGTTCTGAATCAGGTGGAAGAATGGGCAAAACAGCATCCGCAGGAGAAAGTAATCGTCTGTATTCTGGGATGCAGAATTGGACCTTTGCTGATTCCGCACGCCAAAAAGTTGCACAAACTTGGCGCAAAGGTCTACTGCAACCCAGATGGGTTGGAGTGGAAGCGCAGTAAGTGGAGCGCTCCGGCCAAAGCTTTTCTGCGGTATTGCGAAAAGTGTCTGGTCGAGAACAGCGATTTGGCAATCTGCGATTCTGTCAATATTGAGAAATACATCAAAGATACTTATGGCAGTCGGGTGAAGGATACCACGTTTATTGCGTATGGCGCGTATACTGATCGCTCTCAGTGCGATGAGGAAAAGCTGAACGAATGGTATACGCAGTTCAATGTCAACCGTGGGGATTATTATTTGATCGTTGGCCGTTTTGTTCCGGAGAACAACTATGAGACCATGATCACAGAGTTTATGCGCAGCAAGACCGAAAAAGACCTCGTTATTATCACAAACGTAGAGCATAACAAGTTCTATGAGCAGCTTCGTGAAAAAACCGGTTTCGAAAAGGATAAGCGCATCAAATTTGTTGGCACGGTGTACGATCAGGACCTGCTGAAAAAAATCCGCGAGGAAGCTTACGGTTATCTGCACGGTCACGAAGTCGGTGGCACTAATCCCAGTCTGTTGGAGGCACTTGCCAGTACCCGGTTGAATTTGCTTTTGGGCGTTGGCTTTAACAAAGAAGTTGGCGAAGACAGCGCTCTGTACTGGTCGAAGGATTCTGGCAATTTGGCTGCCTTGCTGGAGCAGGCTGACGCACTGGATGCAGATACAATCGCCCTGTTGGACAAAAGAAGTACCGACCGGGTGCGAGATGCATATAGCTGGGAAAAAATCGTGGGAGAATACGAGAAGACGTTTTTGGAGGGGTAACTATGAATGCAAAGAGGTGGATGAGAACATTTGTAAAGATGTACCACTCTGTTCGGCTGCTCCTTTGCGGTGAGGGATACCGGCGAGCGGAATATATACGTAAACACAAGTTGTTTGGTTCTATGGGAGAGAACTGCTATTGGCATCCATGGAAAATGCCGGGTGATCCAGAACTGATTTTTATCCATGACAATGTGAAAATTGCATCGGATGTTACTTTTATCAATCATGATATTTCAAATGCTCTGTTGAATACAAAGTATAAAACCAACAAATTCAAATATTTTACAGCACCCACTGAAATTTTTGATAATGTGTTGATTGGGACAGGAACAATTATTTTGCCCGGTAAAAAGATTGGACCCAATTGTGTCGTTGGGGGGGGGACAGTAGTTTGCAAAGATGTGCTTGAGGGGACGGTTGTTGGAGGAAATCCGGTAAGAATAATCGGGGACTTTGAAGAGTTCGTAAAGAAAAGGAGTAACGATTGATGGCAGAATTGTCATTAATATGAAAACAACTATGATTGGAAGAACAACGTGGAAAAATCGATTACTGATAATCCTATATGTCTTATTCCTTTTCCAAGATTGTTTTGTGACAATTGGGCTTACAATCTTTGGATTTTATGACGAGATTTTGGCGATTATATGTTCTGGAATGATTTTTTTGAATCTTGTGAGAAATCATTTTGTAATAAAAGAATCTCGGCATGGAATGATTGTTTTAACATCATATTTGATGCTCATTCTAATTGGGCTGGCATCTAATTTAATGAATTCGGATCAGACCGTTTCGTACATTTTTTTAGATGTTTTAACAAGCAGCAAAATGTTTTTAGGAATAGCTGGAGCAAAAGTTATTTTCTATAATGACGTGGATCTGAGATTAAAGGATGGACTCCAAAGAATCACACAAATATATATTGTGGGTATGTTTGTTTTAGCAATACATGACTGGTTCTTTTCGCCATTTTTTCAGGTCGGTTACGATAATGCGATTCTTGGGCTTGCCTCGAAGTATCTATATCTAATGTATTCTAATCCAACATATCTTGCAGCATATTCTATTGCGGCATTAATTGTTTTAATTTATACACAGGGAAATAAAACGCCATGGGCGTTTATGATAATGGACGCAGTTGTGATTGCTTTGACAACGAGAAGCAAAGCATGGGGATTTCTTTGTCTTGCATTCCTGATTTATTGGATAACGAATAAGGCACCGAGTGTGAAATCGCTTTGGAATAGATTGGTTATCATAATTCCAACTGGAATTATGGCAGTTCTCTTTGTGGCAATGGATAAACTGGTTATTTACTTTTTTACACCATCGCACTATTCGCCACGTTCAATTCTTTTAAATGCAGGAATTGAGAGAGCAAAGAAGTTTTTTCCGCTCGGAAATGGATTTGGAACGTTTTGTTCAGTTGCAGCAATTACAACGAGCAGGGGAACAGATTTATTGCCGTATAATAAGACGGCATACTATGATGCGTTTTGGGCGTGTATAACAGGTCAGTTTGGATTTCTTGGGACGATTGCTTTTGCTATGATGATAGCAGTGCTTTTAGTCGATGTTATGTCACTCCTTCAATATGATAGAAACTCATGGTACGCAGGGCTGTTTTCGTTGGCTTATTTAACAATTGCCTCGTTGGGTGAAACATCTTTCTTTTCACAGTACAGCATTGGATTTGGTATATTTATTGGAATGGCACTTTCGTGTAAAAATGTTACGAAAGAATGTGTGAAAATATGAAGAAAATATTGATTTTAAGTAATATGTATCCGTCGAAGAAATACCCGCATTATGGCGTCTTTGTCCAAAATTCCGCTGCAATTTTACGAAACGGTGGATACAAGGTAAGCGTTTGCTCCATACCAAAATGTGATAATAAATTTGTACGTTTACTTGCCTACTGTTGGGCTTACACGAAATGCGTCTTTCTTGGAGCCTTTGGTGGATACGATTGTCTGTATGCGCACTTTGTCTCGCATACAGCGGTTCCAGCCCGCATTCTAAAAAGAATTCGTCCTAAGATGTATTTGGTCGAGAATGCTCATGGTAATGACGTGGTGATTCAAACGAAAGAAGATGACGGAAGAAATATTGAACGTTCTCGGAAAATCTTGCCATTTGCAGATCGAGTAATTGTTCCATCTTCCTATTTTAAAGAGATGGTTGCTAAGACGTTTGATTATCCGACTGATAAAATTTTTGTATCACCCTCTGGCGGTGTCAACCGGGAAATCCTCTACCCAGTTGATATGCAAAAAGCACGGAAACAGTGTGGATTGGAAGAGAGTGCTTATTACATTGGCTTGATTGGGCGAATTACTGCAGGAAAAGGCTGGGATACGGCTATAAAAGCGGTGAAAATGGTTCAAGAAAAAAATATTATCCCCAATTTAAAATTGCTGATTGTGGGCAGCGGAGATCAGGATGACTTGTTGGAAGAAGAACTGGAAAAACTTGACCTAAAAAATATCACGGAAAAGCGGTCTTTTTGTGCACAAAAAGACTTGACAAACTACTACAGCTCGTTGAATCTCTTTTTGTTTGCGAGTGAGAGTGAGAGTTTGGGATTAGTAGGCCTTGAAGCAATGGCCTGCGGAACGTTTTGCATTTGCAGCAATAATTCTGGAATTGCCACATATGCGACAGACAAGGACAACTGTCTGATGTTCGAAAAGGGGAATATAGAACAGCTGGCAGAAACAATAGAAGAAGCTGCCTTAATCTCGGATGATGAACGGAAACAAATCGTTCAAAATGGCTTGAAAACCGCTGCAAAGTATGACCGCAAGGTGATTTCTGAAGAATTTATTCGCTTTTTTGATACACTTCTGAATTGATGTAAATGGGGGAAAGCATGAAAAAAATTGGAATAATGACCCTCTACAAAAATAATATCAATTATGGAGGGATGCTGCAGTCATATGCATTGCAAAGAGCAGTTCAAAAGCTTGTTGGGGAGAGTGGTGAGTGCGTTCAAATCAGCTACACAATTTCTCCGACGCCAATCAAAGAAAAACTTAAGCATAGTTTACAATACCGTTCATTTGCCGAAAATGCAAAGATGGTGTGTAATCGGCTAAAAGCTTTTTTTAATAAAAGAAAAAAAACTTTGGACTCCACCGCAAGAATAAACGCATTTAGACAGTTTGAAGCAATTATTCCCCATACAGAAAAAATCTATAGGTATAATACGGTTGAAGATTGTGCAGAAATGTTTACGCATCTAATCACGGGTAGTGATCAGGTATGGAATGGTGGAATTGATTTAGACGCTTTTTGTCTTGGGTTTGCTAAGAGGGATACGAAAAGAATTTCTTATGCAGCAAGCAGTGCGAGTACAAAATTTGGAAAATGGCAGGATGAAATTTTCAAAAAAAATCTGCCAGAATTTACGGCAATCTCTGTTAGAGAAAAAAGTGTAATTCCTTATTTTGAGCAGATGAGTGGCAAAAAGGTCTCTGTTGTTTTGGACCCGGTCTTTTTGCTTTCTGCGGCAGACTGGCATGAAATTGTGCAAGAACCGCATATTAAAACGCCCTATATTTTTTGTTATCTCCTAGGATCAAATAAGGAACAGCATGAACGTGCAATAAAAATTGCAAAAGAAAACTCTTGCAAGCTTGTCACAATTCCATATCTAAATGGTTATAATCAGTTGGATGATAATTTTGGAGATATTCAAATTTCAGCAGCTTCTCCGCAAGAGTTCTTAGGGTTGATTGAAAATGCAGCAGGAGTTGTAACGGATTCTTTCCATGCAACTGCATTTTCCGTAATCTTCAACAGACCATTTTGGGCCTTGTCACGTTTTAAAAATCAGGGAAAAACAAATAATAACCATCGTGTAACAGACATTTTAGAACAGAGTGGATTATTGAATTGCTATGAAAACAGTAGTAATAAACTTTCGACTCCTGATTATAGCAATGCTAATAAAATTTTAAAGGTGCAGGCAGATAAGTCATATGAGTTTTTGAAGGCTGCATTGGGGGACATAGAATGTTGAGCAGCAACCAGCTTAAAATTGGAATTGTTCTTTCGTATGTATCGACCGGAATCAATATGCTGATTCAGCTTTTGTATACGCCGGTAATGATTCATCTTTTAGGTCAGAGTGAATATGGCCTATATACATTAGTTGGAAGCTTTGTTAGCTATCTTAGCCTATTTAGTCTTGGCTTTACGGGAGCTTACCTTCGTTTCTATTCAAAGAAAAAGGCACAAAATGATGCGAAAGGGATTGCACGACTGAATGGTATGTTTTTGACATTATTTATGTTAATGTCATTAACTGCATTTGTTTGCGGAATGATTCTTGCTCAATTTCCCAAACAAATCTTCGGTAATAAACTAACGGATCAAGAATTACATACGGCTCAAATTTTGATGCGGATTCTGGTCGTGAACATAGCGTTGACGTTCCCCTCTGGGCTACTGGATTCTATGGTCAGTGCCCATGAAAAATTTCTTTTTCAACGATTAGTTACATTGATTGGCGTATTGTGCAATCCATTGTTGGCTTTTCCCCTTCTGCTGATGGGATTTGGCTCAGTAGCGGTGGTAGGAGTAACAACATTTATAACGATAGCAAAACTTTTGGTCAATGTATTTTATTGCGTTAAAATCTTAAAAATACAATTTGCATTTGACCAATTTGATTTTCATGTTTTACGTGAAATTGCGCAGTTTAGTTTCTTCCTGTTTTTAAATATGGTAATTGATCAGATTAACTGGTCAGTAGATAAATTTATACTAGGATGGGTTTCTGGTACGGGAGCAGTCGCTATTTATGGTGTTGGTGCGCAAATAAACACGTTGGTGATGAATTTTTCGACTGCGATTTCTTCTGTGTTTGCACCGCGGGTAAACCGTATTGCGGCAGAGGAAAAAACAAATATGAACAAACAATTTACACAGTTGATGATTCGTGTTGGTCGAGTACAATATTTGATTCTGATGCTTGTTGCTTCTGGATTTGTAATTTTTGGAAGATACTTTATTACCAATATTTATTCGACAATAGAATATGCGCAGGCGTATCCTGTAGCATTGCTACTAATTCTTCCGGCGATGATTCCATTGATTCAGAATCTTGGAATTGAAATCCAGAGGGCGGTCAATAAGCATCAAGTGCGCGCAATTATTTATTTTATAATGGCTTTGCTCAATGTTGTGATTAGTATTCCTCTTGCAAAAGCATTTGGGCCGGTGGGTTCGGCGATGGGAACTGCAATTGGCTTGATTTTGGCCAACGGCATTATTATCAATATTTATTATCAATTCGGAATTGGTTTGGATATGATCGCTTTTTGGAAAAGCGTTTTGTCTCTTTCAAAAGGAATGATAGCGCCAGTAGTTGTGGGCGGTTTCATTATGAGATGTGTTACGTTTAAAAAAATATCAGAATATCTGTTCTTTATTGTTGTTTATACAATGGTGTATATAGTAAGTATGTGGAATTTCGGAATGAATGTAGAGGAAAAGGCCCTGGTAGCTAAGCTGTTACAAAGAGGAAAGAAGTAAATATGAGTAATGAGAAGAATATATATTGGCAGAGTGTTAGAGGTATTTGCATTCTTGCCGTAGTGCTGATTCACTCGCTACAATGTTATGATTTTAATAATGGAATTGTTATAATTCGTCAGATAATAAATTTTGCAGTTGCGATTTTTGTTTTTATGGCAGGATATTTTGTGAATATTGATAAAGTGTCCTCTAAACGATTCAGTGCTAAAAGATGGATTATAAATCGGGGGGGGGAGAGACTATGCGTGCCCTTCATTTTTTGGTCGCTCATATACAGCATGCTCTCCTGCTTTATAAGTGCTTATAACGGAAATGAAATAAACTGGATTAAACTATTAGGAAAAATATTTCTAGGGAAAGCTTCCGCTCCGTTTTATTATATTGTGGTTCTTATACAGCTTACATTTTTAACGCCGTGGTTGGCTCGTATTATAAAGAAAAAATCTATTGTGAGTAGAATACTATGGTTTATCACTCCGGGATATTTGGTCTTTATATATGCGTGGAATTTTATTGCTAAAAAACAACCGTTATTTTATGAAACACCATTTATGGCGTGGTTTCTGTTTTACTACTTGGGGCTTCAAGTTCGAAACGGAATGAAATTAAAATGTAATTTGGGTTTTGTTATAGGGACATGGATATTGAGCTGCTTTGAGGCTTTTGCGTTAAAAATGCTTGGAATGGAAGTGGGCTTTTACACAAGTCAGATAACATTTGGTTCTTTCCTGTATGCTACGGCGGTTATAGGACTGATTTTAAAAAATGCAGAAAACAATATGTTAAATAAGCCATCTGTGATAAAAAAGATTGGAGACTGCTCTTACGGAATTTTTTATATTCATATGCTCATCCTTAGCGTTGTCAAATGCTTTATTATAAATGAAAATTGGTTGATTATGTCAGGGATAAGATTTGTTTTTACAGCTTTGATTAGTTTTGCAATAGTTTATATAGGACAGCTGATGTTAAAAAAACACGAAAAAGCTTTAAAAATCGTTGGATTTATATGATCCTTAATACCGGTGGATAAGGTGTCTAAAACAGGAGGGGTTATGATTAAGATCGAAAAAAAGGAACAATGTTGTGGTTGCTCAGCCTGCGAACAGATATGCCCCAAACAGTGCATTACTATGTGTGCTGATGAAGAGGGCTTTCTTTATCCGGTTGTAGAGAAAAATAAGTGTGTTAACTGTGGAATGTGCGAAAAAGTTTGTCCTGTACTGAATGTTAGCAAAAAACGGTCAGGCGAACCATTGTGCTATGCTGCGTACAATAACAATGAGGAAGAAAGGCTGAACAGTTCTTCTGGAGGCATTTTTTGCTTATTGGCACGGAGAATTATTGAAGAGGGGGGGGATTGTCTTTGGTGCTGCAATGTCAGATGATTGCAAAAAAGTACATCATATTGCAGTGAGCAAGGTGGAGGATATTGAAAAATTACAAGGGAGCAAATATGTTCAAAGTGAAATTGGGTCAACCTATAAACAGGCGAGAGAAGCTTTAGAAGATGGAGTGAAAGTTCTTTTTTCGGGAACACCGTGCGAAATAGAAGGACTAAAAGCTTATTTACAAAAAGATTATGAAAAACTAGTTTGTGTAGATGTTGTATGTCATGGTTCGCCGAGTCCTAAGCTTTGGGGGAATTATGTTCGCTTCCGCGAACGACACGCGGGCGCAACTGCGTGTCGAACTTTTTTCAGACATAAAAAACATGGCTGGAAAAAGTTCGAAGTATTATTTAAATTTACAAATAATACTTCGTACGAACAAATCCTTTATAAGGATTTGTTCATGCAAATGTTCTTGCAGAACCTTTGTTTAAGACCATCCTGTTACGCTTGTTCCTTTAAAAAAGAAAACCGCGAAAGTGACATGACATTAGCTGATTTCTGGGGGTGCGGAAACATTTGCCCAGATTTGGATGATGATAAAGGACTGTCGATGATTCTTATACATTCAGAAAAGGGAAAAGGAATTTTTGATTCTATAAAAGCAAATATGTGCTTCCGGGAAGTGCCGATTCAGGCGGCATTAAAGGGAAATATAGCAGTAACGGAATCGTGCAAGAAACCTCCAAATCGTGAACAGTTTATGACTGCTATTGACGCAATGGAGTTTGATATACTTGGGAAAAGATATTTAAAAAAAGCATCATTTAAAGAGCGATTAAGGCGAGCCATGCCGGAAAAGTTTAAGATGAAAATAAGAAACTGGCTATAAATGATTAAAACGGACAGGAGAAGATCGGAAGAGCACACG
>OIHK01000649.1_pt1 | contig 11200 bp, 9 predicted proteins | sample 1582551 | NCBI WGS metagenome assembly OIHK01 (sample SAMN02674887, study PRJEB24791) | human gut metagenome, SKBSTL062 | isolation source: stool | host: Homo sapiens | place: USA
TATGTTGCTATTATTTTATTTATAAAGAGAAAGAACATATTACCCAATTAAGTGCATATAATAGGATAATATAGCCATAATACACCAAGATAAATTAAACAAAAAATGTTATTTTTTAATATTCTTGTAGAAATCGCAGAAATTTAGAACAAAAAGATTACTTTTGCACCTCTAATTACTAAAACAGATGCAAGAAAAAGAAACAGTCAGGAAATTAAAGCATGGCGATCAGGAAGCATTTGCTTTTTTATACAATCATTACTGGAAACAAGTTTATAATTTCACAAGACTCTATTTCACCGCCTCTATGGATATTGAGGAAATTGTGCAGGAAGTATTTGTGAAAGTATGGGAATCTCATCATTTCTTGGATGAAAACAAAAGTTTTGAAGGCTACCTCTTTATCATAACCCGAAACGTGATCTTCAATCATTCACGTAGGTATTACAAAGAGACAGCCCTCAAAATAACAGCTATACAAGCAGTCGAAGAATCTTATGACATGGAGGGAGAGTTGGATGCCGCCGATTTAAAGAAATATATCGATGAACTTGTTATGCAACTCCCCCCTCGCCAACGAGAAGTATTCCGCATGAGCAGGGAACTGCACATGAGCAACAGAGAAATAGCAGAACACTTCTCTATTACTGAAAAAGCAATAGAGCGCCATATCAATCTGGCCCTGAAATTCCTCAAAAAGAACCTCAATTTATTCATGTTGTTTATGGCAGCTTAACATCCAACCAAGATTCTGTCATTGCACCTGCCATCCGCCCCCCAGAGCCTTATACACTTGTACTACAGCGATCAATTCGTCCCTTATCGCATTGCTGAGTCCGATTTGGGCATCGAAATATCCACGCTGGGCATCGAGCACATCAAGGTAGTTCGTCACCCCATTGATATATTGTAATTGTGCCAAGTCTACATAACTCTTAGCCGAACGTTCCAATTTCGCACGAAGGTCGTATACCTCCTTAATCTTATTGAAGTTGACAATCGAATTGCGCGTCTCTTTGAAAGCAGTCAGGACAGCCTTTTCATAGCTGTGCACTTCAGCTTCATAAGCGGCTTTCTTGGCTTTGAGAGCGGCACGATTTTTTCCCCAACCAAAAATAGGCGTAAGTAAAGCACCTTCCATAATGCTATAAGGCGATTTCAACAGTTCGGAGAGAGCGGTACTTTCCGACCCTACCCTACCGGTAAGTGAAATACGTGGAAACATATTCGTATAAGCCACTCCTACCCGGGCATTGGCAGCAATCAATTTCTGTTCAGCCTGACGAATATCAGGGCGACGTTCCAATAATCCGGAAGGCAACCCGACAGGTAACTCTTGTGGAAAGTTAAACTCCTGCAACAAACGGCTACGGGTAATTTTGTTGGGATATTCACCGGCTAGAAAAGCTATATCGTTTTCTTTCAGAGATATTTTACGTTCCAGATCGGGCACCAGTGTTGCAGTACGCGCCAACTCAACCTGAGACTGACGATAAGAAGTTTCAGATGTCAAACCTCCTTCGAAACGGATGCGGGCAAGACGCATGCCTTCCTCACGTGCTTTCAATGTTTGGCGAACAATATCCAATTCCGTATCGAGAGCTACAAGTTCATAGTATGCCTGCGCTACTTCGGCTATGATAGTCATGCGAAGGGCACGTTGTGCCTCCACAGACTGAAGGTACTCGGCAATGCTGGCGGAACGCGCCCAACGAAGATTTCCCCACAGATCGAGTTCCCAAGAGAAAAGAAGCTGCGCTTCAAAAGTATCGCTACGCTTGAAAGCATCACCACCGTGGTTTTCATTTTCTCTCTCCGCAGTCACGGTACCTCTAATGTCAGGCAACAGATTTGCTGTTGAAATACGTTTTTGCGCAGCCATCTCCTTGACACGGGCAGCAGCTATCAGCATGTCTTTATTGTGTTCCAAGGCCCTGTCTATCAGACTCCGAAGGGTACTGTCAGTGTAAATCTGCCACCATTCCTTATCTCCGAAACTCAAGCTGTCCTGATGTTGCGCCAGACTATCGGGCAGATTCAGTTCCGGACGGACATAACTTTTTCCTATTTTACAGGAACCTAAAGTTAATACAACTAATAAAAGAGTAATATATAAATAGCTTCTTTTCATAATTCAATCAGTTTTCTTTTTAGACTTGAACGGTAATTTCACGTTCACATTCGGTACATTTTTCAGTTTTGCCTTTGTCTTATAAACCAGCACAAAGAAGAATGGAACCAGAATAATGCCCACTACAATGGCAAAGATCATTCCGAAAAAGACTCCTGTACCAATAGCAGCACGGCTTGCCGAACCGGGACCGGTTGCCAGCACCATCGGAAGCATACCCAGCACAAAGGCGAGGGAAGTCATCAAGATGGGGCGAAAACGCAATTGGGCGGCATGGATGGCAGACTGTATTAAATCACCTCCACGGTCTACCTGCACTTTGGCAAACTCTACAATCAGGATGGCATTTTTTGCTGCCAACCCGACAAGCATCACCAGTCCGATCTGGAAATATACATCGTTTTCCAATCCGCAAACCCATACTCCCAGATAAGCCCCCAAGGCAGCCACCGGCAAAGAGAGTAACACAGCAATCGGTACCGTCCAACTTTCGTACTGTGCTGCCAGGAAAAGGAATACAAATAGGAACACCAGCGCCAATACCAATCCGGTCTGTCCTCCCGCCTTTTTCTCCTGATAGGAAAGCCCACTCCACTCCAGTCCGATATTATCGGGCAAATGATATCGGGCAATCTGCTCCATAATCTCCATAGCCTGTCCGGAACTATACCCCTGTGCCGCCTCACCGCGGAATACAGCAGTAGTAAACATATTGAAACGTTTAATGCTGCCGGGACCCGTAGTATATGATGCGTTTCCCAAAGAAGTCAGCGGAATCATAGCCCCGTTGGAAGCCTTCACGAAGAACAAGTTAATATTGTCCTTATGTTCCCGATAGGGTGCCTCAGCCTGAATGTATACCTTATAGATACGGTTGAACATATTGAAGTCATTTACATAAACCGAACCGGTATAAGCTTTCATTGTTGAAAAAACATCCGCCAAAGGCACACCTAGCATCTTCACTTTATCACGGTCCACATCGAAATAAAGCTGTGGAATATCCGACTGAAGTGAAGAAGAAAGTCCCGTCAACTCTTTGCGCTGAGAGGCATAATACATCAGCGTATCCGCCGCCTGCACCAAATTTTCGAAAGTAGCCTCGCCACGAGCCTCCAGTTGCATCTCAAAACCACCCGAGGTTCCCAAACCGGGAATAACAGGAGGAGTAGAAAGATAGACTTTACACTCCGGATACTCACTCAGGTCGTGACGGACGTTTGACATAATCTCATCAATTGATGTATCCTTGCGGTCTTCCCACGGCTTCAAGATAACAGTCAATTCACTACGAGCCTGATTGCTACCTACACGGGGACTGCTTCCGGTAACATTCTGTACATAGGCTATATACGGATTCTTTTCCAGATAAGTGATGGCACGATCCGTCACCTCCCGGGTACGTTCCAGCGTAGCACCTTCTGGCAATTCCAACTCTATCTTGAAGTACCCTTGGTCTTCCACCGGAAGGAAACTTGTCGGAATCAGCCGGTGAATCAACAAAATACCAATAAGCACCACTCCGAAACCGGCCAATACACGACGCGGATTACCGATTACCCTACGGATAGCGATTACATATTTATGATTGCCCACGTTCAACCAATGGTTGATTTTACGGAAAACAATGTTCTTCTTTTTGCCATTGTCCGGTTTCAGAATCAGCGAACACATGACCGGACTCAGAGTCAGCGCCACAACAGTCGAAATCAGTACGGATACAGCGATGGTAATAGTAAACTGGCGGTAAAGTTGGCCCGTAATTCCGCTGAGGAAGCTCACCGGCACAAATACGGCACAAAGTACCAGCGAGGTAGCAATCAACGCACCTGCCAATCCATTCATGGCTTTCTTGGTAGCTTCATATGGCGGCAACTTCTCTTCCTCCATAATACGCTCTACATTTTCCACCACTACAATAGCATCATCCACCACAATACCGATGGCAAGAATCAACCCGAGCAATGTCAATATGTTCAGCGAGAAACCGAAAATCAGCATGAAACCAAATGTACCGATCAGTGAAATAGGAACGGCAACAATCGGAATCAACGTAGCCCGCCAACTCTGCAAAGAAAGATAAACGACGAGTACTACCAGGATCAATGCTTCAAACAAGGTCTTATAAACTTCATGAATAGACTCGGAAATATAAGTCGTCATATCGAACGGAACCTCATAGCTCAGCCCTTCAGGGAAGTTTTTACTGATTTCATCCATCGCCTCTTTTACACTTTTCGCTACTTCCATTGCGTTAGCGCCCGGAAGCATATAAATTCCCAGAACGGCAGCATTCTTACCATTGATGCCACTCTCTGTACTATATGATGAGGCTTCCAGTGAAACTCGTGCCACATCGCGCAGACGAATGATAGAGCCATTTGTATTGGCACGAATCACAATATTTTCGAATTGTTCTACAGTAGAAAGACGTCCCTGCGTAGTGATAGGGATTGTCACATCGAGCCCCTTCACCGGTTGCTGCCCAAGTACACCGGCAGCCGATTCACGATTCTGATCCTTCAAAGCATTCTGCAAATCCTGCACAGTCAGCCCGAAGTTAGCCAATTTATCCGGTTCTGCCCAGATTTGCATGGCATAATAACGGCTACCGATATTCGACACACGTCCTACTCCCGGAATACGGCGGATTACATCAAGTACATTAATCGTCGCAAAATTACTCAAATAGATTTCGTCAAATTTCGGATCGGACGACATCAATGTAAGGGTCATCAACTGGCTGGGCGCCTGCTTTTCAACTGAAATTCCGTTTTGAATAACTTCAGCCGGCAAACGGCTTTCCGCCAGCTTCACCCGGTTCTGAATTTCTACAGCGGCCAGGTCCGGATCGGCAGAAACATCAAAAGTAACCGTTGCCGAGAAGCCTCCGGAGTTGGAACTGTTCGACTCCATATAAAGCATACCCGGTGTTCCGTTAATCTCCTGTTCGATGGGAGTTGCTACAGCCTGCGAAACCGTAAGCGCACTGGCTCCCGGATAAGAGGCACTGATCTTCACTACCGGAGGAGTGATCTGCGGATACTGGTCGACAGGCAACATGGTCAGTCCGATGATGCCGATGATGACTATCAGTATCGAGATAACGATCGAGAAAACAGGTCTATCTATAAAAAAACTAACTTTCATATTCAGTAAGGTCTCACCCCGCCCCTCTCCCAACGAGAGGGAGGAAGAGTTTCTTTTAAATTATACGTTTTTATCTATCTCAGGAAAAGGGAATCACTCAGTCTCTTTTTTCTCAGCTGACGGCTGGGGTAAAGTAGCTCTCACTTTCATTCCCGGTGTCAGCTTGTGATACCCTTCCACCACCACTTCTTCACCTGCACCCAAACCTCTCTCCACAACGAGTTTATTACCAAATTCAGGTCCCAACTCAATGAACCGTTTCTCTGCCGTAGAATCTCTGCGCATCACATAAATATATGCTCCGCCTTTCTCGATAGTCACTGCTTTATGCGGTACAACGATGGCTCCTTCACGTACATCCAAGAGCAGCTTTACCTTCGTAAACTGTCCCGGAAGCAATACCTGTTTCGGGTTCGGCATCTCCGCTCTTACCGAAAAAGTACCGGTCTGCGGATCTACCTGAGGTTCGGCAAAATCCACATATCCTTTATAAGGGTATACCGTATTATCCGCTAAGGTAATGGTGATGTTCGGCTGCCAGGAACGGGAAGAGTCCTGCTGACCGATATTGATATTACGTTCTTTGCTCTTCAGATAATCCAGAGCAGTCATGCTGAAGTCCACCAGCACCGTATCACTCTTCACAACTGTAGCCAAAAGCGATTTTCCACCCGGTCCCACCAGTGTCCCCAAATCCACATTACGTTCGCTGATATGTCCGGACAACGGCGAACGGACCAATGTATAACCCAACTCCAACTCTGCCTGCGCCAGGTCCGCCTCACTCATGGCAACGGTTGCCACCGCACTTTCATAGGCCGCCTCCGCATTGTCCAGATCTAACTGGCTGGCCGCATTCTGGGCATACAAAGGCTTGATACGCTCCAAATCCCGCTTTGCTTTCAATGCCTGTGCTTCATCTTTTTTCAGTTGTGCCCGTGCTTTATCTGCCTTTGCACGATATTGATCCTGATTGATCACAAAAAGCACCTGATTTTTATTCACATACGTTCCCTCGGCAAAGAGCATACTTTCCAGATACCCCTCCACACGGGCCCGCACTTCCACAAATTGTTGTGCACGTATGCGCCCCACATACTCACCGAAAATCTCTACATTATCCCTTTCTGCGGGCTCTACAATTACAGTCGGCACTTCCGGCTCTACTTTATGTGGTCGTGTCAGAATCCAGTAAATGCCTGCCACCAAAGCCAAACAGACGATGCCTGCAATTGTTCTTTTTCTCCTCAGTTTTAGCTCTTTTCTCGTAAAAAACAGTCTCATGCTTGTTTGTATTATTAAAATTAACTTATCCTTTATTAGCTACTTTACAAATCAGATACCAAATTATACCTGAACCGATCTTTTCAACTAAAAGCGCCTCCATACGTCTTACAAAGGCAATTTTAATGATTTACCGAACTTAGTTGCCATTCGTTAAAAGTGTGGAATTATGCCCATTAGTGTAGAATAATTCCACAAAAGGGCCGCAAAGATAATTCTTTTCTGCATAAGTTCCATAACTTTCACTTTTAATGGCATTCGCTACTTATTTATCAAATAATAGTATAAATTTGTAGTAACATTCATAATAACACTATAATGAAAAAACATTTGTCATTGATATTAGTTCTGTTACCGGTACTTTTTCTGGCACTCCCCGCTCTGGCACAAGAACGTAAAAAAGTCGGAGTGGTACTCAGTGGAGGAGGTGCAAAAGGGGTAGCACATATCCAGGCACTGAAAGTCATAGAAGAAGCCGGCATTCCGATCGATTATATAGTAGGTACCAGTATGGGATCCATTATCGGCGGATTATACTCTATCGGATATACTCCTCAGCAATTGGACAGCATGGTGCGCAAACAGGACTGGATGTTCTTACTGAGCGACCGGGTGAAACGTAGCGCCATGTCACTCAATGAACGTGAAAAGTCAGAAAAATATGTTTTTTCGTTTCCGTTTACCAAAAGTCCCAAAGATGCAGTTTCAGGTGGCATCATAAAAGGACAAAATCTGGCCAATCTTTTTACGGAACTGACAGTGGGATATCACGATTCCGTAGATTTCAACAAACTTCCCATCCCCTTTGCCTGCGTTTCACAAAATATCGTAAATGGCGAACAGATTGTGTTCCACAATGGAATACTTGCCACAGCTATGCGGGCCAGTATGGCTATTCCGGGAGTATTCACCCCGGTACGGAAGGATAGTATGATCCTGATTGACGGCGGCATGATCAACAACTACCCTGTAGATGTGGCCAGATCGATGGGTGCGGATATCATCATCGGGGTAGATGTACAAAACAATCTGAAAGGAATCGACAAACTAAACAGCGCTCCGGACATACTCTCTCAAATCATCGACCTGACAACTAAAAACAACCATCAAAGCAATGTCGGCCTGACCGATACTTATATAAAGGTAAATGTAGAAGGATATTCCTCGGCCAGTTTTACTCCTGTAGCCATCGACTCCCTGATGCACCGGGGAGAAGTAGCAGCCCGCAAGCAATGGGCTTCTCTGCTCGCTCTCAAAAAGAAAATCGGCATTGCAGACACGTTCGTACCCCAATCGCACGGCCCTTATACCATGTTCTCAAAGGACCGGACCCTGCATGTGAAAGAAATCACCTTCTCCGATGTAGAAGAAAACGATAAGAAATGGTTAATGAAGAAATGTAAACTGCAAGAAAACAGCAGAATCAGCATGCGTCAGATTGAGCAGGCACTGTTCATCCTGCGTGGAAACCAGTCTTACTCAAATGCCAGTTATACACTGACCGATACTCCCGAAGGTTACAAACTAAACTTCCTGCTAGAGAAAAAGTACGAGAAAACGATTAATGTAGGCATCCGGTTCGACTCGGAAGAGATAGCTTCATTATTAATAAACGCTACGGCACAGTTAAAGACTCATATTCCCTCCAAAGTCTCCGTCACCGGGCGATTGGGCAAACGATACATGGCACGGGTAGACTATACATTGGAGCCGATGCAACAACGAAACGTCAACTTTTCGTACATGTTCCAATACAATGACATCAACATTTACGATCATGGTGACCGTGCCTATAACACTACTTACAAATATCATTCCGGTGAGTTTGGATTTTCGGATGTATGGTATAAAAACTTTCGGTTTGGGTTCGGAGCACGAATCGAGTATTTCAAATACAAAGATTTCCTCTTCAAGAAACCGGAATTTACGATGAATGTCAATTCCGAATATTTCATCAGCTATTTTGCACAATTACGTTACAACACTTTCGACAAAGGGTATTTTCCATCTAAGGGAAGTAACTTCTCCGGAGCTTATTCGCTGTACACAGACAACTTTGCCCGATATAACGGACATGCCCCCTTCTCTGCACTCAGTGCTTCCTGGGAAAGTGTATTCTCCATAAGTAACCGCCTGACATTGATCCCGGCACTTTATGGCAGGGTATTGATCGGCCAAGAGATCCCTTATGCTTATGAAAATGCGTTAGGAGGCGATGTATTCGGCCGTTACCTTCCTCAACAACTCCCGTTTGCAGGAATTTACAATATAGAACTAACTCACAATTCCGTTGCCGTGGCTTCCTTGAAACTACGCCAACGCATGGGTAGCAAACATTATATCACGTTGGCCGGAAATTTCGCCTTGAGTGATGACAATTTTTTCAAAATCCTGAAAGGTAACCGGATTTACGGTTGCAGTATCGGATACGGCCTGGACAGTATGTTCGGTCCGTTGGAAGCTTCATTAGGATATTCCAATCAATCCAAAGACGTGGGATTCTACGTAAATTTAGGATTCTCTTTTTAAGAAACTTAACCCGTATCCCGATAGGGTGTAGCCTTATGAAGCAAAGGGTGTAGCCATCCGGACAATAGGGTGTAGCTCTGCCTTGCGGATGGCTACACCCTATTTCGGTCCCTTCTCAGACGACCGGACAACCGGACAGACAGAGCACGGATTTATTTAATTATTTCAAATTTATTACTCAGAACCAAAGAAAGTCATTATCTTTACCGAAAATATTTTCTATATACTCACATAAAACATTTGGAATAATGGCAAAGAGAAGAGAACTTAAAAAAAACGTAAATTATATCGCAGGTGAATTATTTTCAGAGTGTCTGATCAACAGTAAGTTTATACCGGGTACCGACAAAAAGAAAGCTGACGAGTTGATGGTGGAAATTATGAAAATGCGAGATGAATTCATCAGTCGAATCAGTCATACAGAACCGGGTAACGTGAAAGGATTCTACAAAAAATTCCGTTCGGACTTCAATGCAAAGGTAAATGAAATCATCGACGCTATCGCGAAACTGAATTAAGAATGAAGAAAGCAATATATAGCTTTATCTACTATCACCTGTTGGGGTGGAAAACCAATGTAACGGTACCGAACTATGATAAATGTGTAATCTGTGCGGCACCTCATACAACGAATATGGACCTCTTTATCGGTAAACTGTTTTATGGAGCGATAGGCCGTAAAACCAGTTTCATGATGAAAAAAGAGTGGTTTTTCTTTCCTTTAGGAATCTTGTTCAAGGCCGTAGGCGGCATTCCCGTAAATCGAGGACGCAAAAGCTCACTGGTAGAACAAATGGCAGAGGTCTTTGCCAAAAGACCTAAGTTTCATCTTGCAATCACTCCCGAAGGAACCCGTAAACGCAACCCCAACTGGAAAAAAGGATTCTACTACATCGCATTGAAAGCGCAAGTCCCTATTGTGCTGATCGGAATCGATTACAATACGAAAACAGTTACCTCCACCAAAGCAATCATGCCCAGCGGAGACATTGAAAAGGATATGCGTGAAATAAAACTTTATTTCAAAGATTTCAAGGGAAAACATCCCGAGAACTTCTCCATTGGAGACGTTGAATGATTATTCATGAAAATCTCGATTGTACAGACAGATATTATCTGGGAAAATAAACAGGAAAATCTCCGTTTGCTCCGCGAAAAGCTATCACCTCTTCGCGGAACAACGGAGATTGTTGTTTTACCGGAGATGTTTACAACAGGATTCAGCATGAACAGCCGGCTATTAGCCGAACCGGTTTCCGGTACCACGCTCCGGAGTCTCAAAAATTATGCCATAGAATTTCATTTGTCATTGGCCGGGAGTTTCATTTGTGAAGAACAAGGTTCTTATTATAACCGGGCTTTCCTGATCACTCCCGATGAACAGGAATTTTACTATGACAAACGCCACCTCTTCCGCATGGGACACGAAGCGGAACATTTTTCGGCAGGCAGCCGGAAAGTGATCATTCCCTACAATGGTTGGAACATCTGCCTGCAGGTATGTTACGACCTCCGCTTTCCTGTCTGGAGCAGGAATGTGAACAATGAATATGACCTCCTTATATATGTAGCCAGTTGGCCGACTCCACGTATTCAGGCATGGAATACATTATTATGCGCACGTGCCATTGAAAATCAATGTTATGTATGCGGTGTGAACCGTATAGGACAGGACGGCAACGGGCTCTGTTATCCGGGGTATTCCGCTTTATATGGACCTAAAGGAGAAAACCTGGCAGGAACTCCCGATTCGGAAGAAAAAATACAAACCATTGAACTTAGCCTGGAAGCCCTCACTACTTTTCGTCATAAATTCCCTTGCTGGAAAGATGCAGACCCCTTTCTCCTTTACTAAATATCCAAGCCTAAATTTCCGTATTTACTAAAAATATCTCTTGAATTATAGTATATAAATGCAAAAAAGTATCTAATTTTGCCAGACAATCAATTTATTGTACCAAAAAACAAACCCTAATTTAACTCATAACACGAATGTTAACCCAATTAATTAATGCACGTATACTCACCCCCCAAGGATGGATGAAAGACGGTTCCGTGCTTATCAGAGACAATAAGATTTTAGAAGATCGGAAGAGCGTCGTGTAG
>OIHK01000744.1_pt1 | contig 9663 bp, 7 predicted proteins | sample 1582551 | NCBI WGS metagenome assembly OIHK01 (sample SAMN02674887, study PRJEB24791) | human gut metagenome, SKBSTL062 | isolation source: stool | host: Homo sapiens | place: USA
GGCGACCGTCCGACCTGCAACAGCGTGACGGACGGGGTGTTAGAGCCGGGAACGAGATTGCCAAGCATTTTGCCGAGAATAACGTGGATGTCATCATCTACGCGGTGGAAAAGTCGCTGGACAGCTACAAGTTCAATCTGCTGCACTGCAAGCAGACGTTCATATCGCAGCTCAAAAGTGGAGCGATGGGCGCACGTACCATCGACGAGGGAGCAATGGACGAAAAATCGGGTATGAACTTCTCGGAGTATATGGCGTTGCTCTCCGGCAATACCGACCTTTTGGATAAGGCGAAATTAGAGAAGCGTATCGCCTCGCTCGAAGGGGAACGCAAGTCGTGGGGCAAGGGCAAGCGCGATTCGGAGTTCAAGCTGGAATCCAAGACGGGAGAACTGCGCAACAACACGGCTTTCATCGAAGCCATGACGGAAGACTGGAACCGTTTTCTTTCCGTTGTGCAGACTGATAGGGAAGGCAGCCGTCTTAATCTTGTCAAGGTGGACGGCGTGGATTCAACGGATGAGAAGGTCATCGGTAAGCGTTTGCAGGAAATCGCCAAGAACGCCATGACTGGTGGACTGTACAAGGCTGTCGGGGAACTTTACGGCTTTCCGATAAAGGTGGTCAGCGAGAGGACACTCAAAGAAGGTCTGGAGTTCACCGACAACCGCTTCGTGGTGGAGGGCAACTACAAGTACACCTACAACAACGGGCATCTGGCGATGGCAGACCCGATTGCTGCCGCACGAAACTTTCTGAACGCATTGGAGAGGATTCCGACCATCATCGACCAGTACAAGTCTAAGAACGAAGTGCTGGAAAAGGAGATTCCGCAGTTGCAGGAGATAGCGGGCAAGGTGTGGAAGAAGGAGGACGAGCTGAAACAGCTGAAGTCCGAACTCGCCGCACTGGACCGCAAGATACAGCTTGAGCTGGCTCCGGCTCAGGAAAACACGGAAGAGAACCGGCAAGGCAACGAGAAAAAACAGACGGAACAACAGCCGGAAAGCCCGCACGTGGACTTTGTACGCAGTCATTTAATTATAGGGAGACCCGGTTTATCGGAATCCAAAGGTGTAAAACTTTAATATCGAAGTCTTGACAGAAAAAGCCAGTGGTTGAATTTTTCACCACTGGCTTTAATTCTAATAATTTTTCAATCTAATATGACCGAATCTATAACGTTAAATCATAGATTATGTGTCTATTTGTGAAGAAAAAGACGTATTTTTGTATCAAAATCAAATAAGCATAACAATGGAACCATCTATATACCGTTTTTCACTTTGTGCCGCACTGCCGTTGATGTTATTCTTCGGCTTTTATTTTTTGTTTGCAAAGACTCCTGAAAAGAAAATTTTCAAGAATTATCTCCGCTCCCGACAGATTATGGGTATAGCTATGCTGCTGCTTTCGGCAAATTATTCGGTACATTTCTTCTTTGGTATTCGATTAAAAAATGCGGATTCTTCCATATTGATGAACATGTCCACATACTTCCTGTGCTATTCTCTGTTCAGTTCGGCATTGATAATGTTGCTTGATCGTTTTTACATTACCAAACGGCGTGTGTGGACACATATCATTTTATGGATTATATTCTCAACTCTTTCCGGAGTTGTGGTGTTCCTGGTGCCAAGCGGAATCATACAAAAAATCTCTTTATTTGCTTTAGCTGTCTGGTTAGTTGTTTTTGGAGTCGTTTTAGCTCGCAGAGTCATAGTTGCATATCGTAGAGCCATTCGGATTTTCAATGAAACTCAGGCGGATGATATAGGCGCATATATCGAATGGCTTTCCATATTCACTTATTGGGCTGTTATCTTCGGTGTCGGATGCGGATTGCTGACATTTCTGCCAGACAAATATGTTTTTATCTGGATTTTGTCGTCAATACCGTTCTACAGCTATCTTTTCTACAGCTATCAGAACTACCTGCTGTTCTATGAACAGGTGGAAAATGCGTTTGAGCAGGATATACAATCTGAAGAAGAACTTCTGACAAATTCGGGAACTGAACCCGAAATGGTTTCAGAAGAGGAAGTTCCAGTGTCCTATACAGAAATTATAGAGAAGGTGGCCAACTGGATAAAGACAGACGGCTATGTCCAGCAGGGACTTACCATAAAAGAACTGTCCGAAATACTTCATACGAACCGTACCTATCTTTCCGCTTATATCAAGACTACGTATAAAATGACATTCCGCGAATGGATAACCGGTCTCCGGTTGGAGTATGCGAAAAACATACTGAAGGAACATCCGGAAATCAATATACAGAAGCTGGCTGAGTCTTCCGGTTTTCTTTCCCGCAGTAACTTTATCAAATTATTTTCCGAGAAGGAAGGATGTACGCCTGCCAAATGGAAAAAAGCAAATCGGGAATAATTTGTATACTAAAAAACATTGAAAGAGGTCTCAGAAACCCATTTTCAAAAAGTGCTCAAACGACAAAAAAAGTGCTAATTCGACAAAAAGGTGCTCTAACGACAATTTGAAAAGTGCTCAAACGACTATTTTTCATAAAACGCTGTATTTCAACAGAAAAAGTTTTTGTAATATTTTGGGCATAGAATGACATTTATTATCTTTGGAGAGGACAAAGATAATAAATGCAAGTTTATATGAGCAGAAAAATCACTTTTCTTACCTTGTTTCTGTGGCTGATGACGGTAACTTTTCCTGTCATTGCGCAGCAGAAAGCAGACACGACCTACACCTTCCGCTTCGTACCGCAGAAGGACATGTTCTACGTGCCTTGGAATGGCAATGACACGGAACTTGCCCGCCTGTTGGAATGTATCGAAAACAGTAAAGCAACAATTTTTGACGGCAAGCTGCCGCTATTGGTTGACGGATATTGTAATTCACTGGGCAGTGAAGCCGAGAACCTTGCAACGGCGAAGATCCGTGCCAATCGAGTAAAATCAGAACTGATTATACGCGCGAAAATCAAGGAAGAAAACTTCATTACCCACAATCATGCGACAGGGGGTGATTTTGTAATCGTGCGCCTAACGGTACCCGCAAAGGAAACAGCCGCGATGGATGCGGAAGCGGAAGCGCGACGCAGGGCAGAAGCCGAACGCTTAGAAACCGAGACGCGTGCCGAACAGGAACGGCGTGCCGAAGAGCAGCGCAAGGCGGAAGAAGCCCGACTTGCCGCTGAAAAGGCAGAAGCCGAGAAAGCCGCTCTACAAAATACACTTGCCGGCACGCCGTCGGAAACTAAAATCACAAATGATTATCATCTCTCCCTGCGTGCCAACCTGCTGCGCTGGGCTACCCTGACACCCGACCTTGGCGTGGAATGGCGCATCTGCCCATCGTGGGGCATTGCCGTAAACGGCTCGTGGACTTCATGGACGTGGAGCGACAAGGACCGCCGCTATGCACCCTGGGAAGTGGCTCCGGAAGTGCGTTACTATATGGGTGAGAAGAAAGCCTGGTATCTGGGCGCGATGTTCAAGGCCGGACAGTTCAACTACAAGATCTCCGAAACAGGCAAGCAAGGCGACCTGATGGGTGGCGGCATCACCACCGGCTATCAGCTACGGCTGAACAAGGCACTGACTCTTGATTTCAACCTTGGCTTGGGCTACCTGAATGCCGATTTCGAAAAATATGAAGTCATCGATGGTGTGCGCGTGCGCTGTGGCAACGAGACAAAAAATTGGTGTGGCCCCATCAACGCCGGTGTGACATTGGTATGGAAGTTATTCTAACACGGAGGAATAGAATATGAAAGCAAAACAATATATAAATATGATGGGAATGGCAGCCGCCGTGCTGCTCTCTTCCTGCGTGAAGGACACGCTTTATGACACGCCGCATCCCGACTATGGGAAAATTGCGGTGACAGCCGACTGGTCGGCCTGCGGTGAGGGTATCAACATACCTGCCACGTGGACGGTCACCATGGGCGACTATACGGGTACGGAGACTTCCGCCACCCATGCCCCCGACCATCTGTTTGCTCCGGGCAGCTACACCCTTGCGGTGTGGAACCCGGCTGAAGGAATCACGGTGAACGGCACCACAGCCACCATTGCCGCAGCCACGGGAAACCGGGCAGGCACGGATGCCTTTGTGAACAATGCCCCGGGATGGTTCTTCACCTATACGGAACAGGTGACCATCGAGAAAGACAAGGACTATCCGCTGACCGCTGCAATGAAGCAGCAGGTACGCGAACTGACGCTTGTCGTCAAACCGACGGGGGATGCCGCCGGACGCATCACGGAGATTGTTGCCCATCTGACGGGTGCAGCCAGAACACTCGATTTCGCTACCGATACCTACGGAACCGCTTCAAACGTCGTGCTGCCCTTCACCAAGATAACCGAAGGTGACGATGCCGGCAAGTGGAAAGCCACGGTGCGGTTGCTGGGTGTGACCGGCACGGAACAACTGCTGACGGCTGAAATCCGCTATGCGGACGGCAACCCGAGCCCCACCACGTTGAAAAGCGACCTCACGGAAGCTCTCAAGGAGTTCAACACCAGAAAGGGCAAATCGCTGACCCTCGGCGGAACGCTGGTTGAGACACCCGAAGGCATGGAAGTGGACGGAGCCGAAATCAACGGCTGGGAAGAAGTGAAAGGTGATGATGTAAATGCTGATTTGTAAATAATAAAATTATAGATATAATGAAGACAAGATTTTTTACACTTGCAGCGCTCGCCCTCGCACTGGTAGCCTGCAACAACGACAACGAGAACCTGAACGGTGACCCCGTGGCCGCCCAGTTTACCGCCAACATCGCCCCCGCCACCCGCGCCAGCGGAACCACCTGGACTGGCGGCGACCGTATCGGCATCACCGACATCGGCAACGATTCCCAGTACGGCAACGTGCCTTTCATCCTGAAAAACGGGAAATTTGAGGCAGAAGGAAAGGTTATCTATATCGAAGATGCAAAGACCCATACTTTCCGCGCCTACTATCCGTACAACGCGGCGGGAGGCATCCTCGCAGCCACGACCGATGCCACGGCGCAGCAGAACCAGCCTGCCATCGACTTCCTCTTTGCTTCAGGAGCCACGGGAGACAAAAACAACCCGGTAGTAAGCTTCACCGACAAAACCGCCAAAGGCGGTGAAGACAACTCCTTCCACCACCGCATGAGCCAGATAACCCTTACCTTCGAGGCGGGCGACGGCGTGAATTTCAGCGTGGTCAAGCCTGAACGTTACACGCTGGACGGATTGTTACTCACCGGTACGTTCAACACGGCCGACGGTATTGCCACCGCAGACAACGGACTACAGACCAGAGAACTGACCATGAATCTGGCAGACGGCAATCTCACGTCATCGATCATCCTCTTCCCGCAGACAGTTGCATCCCTGCCGTTGGTTGTGAATTACAAAGGTCAGGAATATCATGCCACACTCACCATGCCCGATGGCGCACTGCTGGCGGGCAACAACTATACCTATACCGTCAAGGTACGCAACAAAGTCCTTGAAGTCAGCGAAGCCACCATTGCAAAGTGGAACGATATAGACGGTGGAGATGTGGGTGCTGACCTGTAGGATGTTAATAATTAATCGATTAGAATGAAGAATTATGAGACATAGATTATTTATCCCCGCAGCCACCGCACTGCTGTTCGCCCTCGCCGCCTGCACGCAGGACGAACTTGCTGGCGATAACCGTCTGCCCGAAGGTGAATACCCCGTCGTCATCCGTGCCACCGGATTGTCCGTAGAAGCAACGCCGCTGGCAGCCCCTTCCACCCGTGCCGCTGTGGACGGCGACTGGCAGGGCGTCACTTCCGTGGCACTCAAGATGGGCGATGCGGTAAAGGAATACACCGTAACGGCTTCTACCGATTTCAAGAGTGCCACGCTTTCACGCGAGAACGACCCGTACTACTGGACCAGCCGCGACCCGATTACCGTATCGGCATGGTGCCCCTTCGACAAGGCTGACATCACACAGATGCCTGCCGTGAAGGTGGCAGAAGACCAAAGCAAACTGGCTGACTTCCAAAACAGCGATTTCATCTCTGCTGAGAACCGGAAGGTGGAATTTAACAACCCGACTCTTGAATTTACCCACCGCACGGCACGCGTGACTATCGAACTGAAGCCCGGCACGGGATTCACGAGCGTCGCTGGTGCCACGGTGAGCCTCGTGAGCCTGTCCGCCGATAACGGCAACCCGACCGCCATCAAGACCTACAACGCAAGCGGCAACACCTACGAGGCACTGACCGCCCCGCAGACCGTTGCGGCAGGCAAACCGTTCGTCAAGGTGGAACTCGGCGGCGGCACCTTCTACTTCCGTCCGCAGAACAACGTCGTATTAGAAGCGGGCAGCCGCTATAAATATACCGTTAAGGTGAACACCACCGGCCTGACGTTAGAGGGTTGCACCATCGGCAGCTGGGCTGACGGCGGCGGCGAGAGCGGCGAGGCTGAGGATTTGGGCTATTCTATACAGAACGACGGCAGTTACATGGTCTATAACGCTGACGGCCTACTGGCATGGAACAAAGCCGCACAAAAGGACGAATCGATTAATTGCACCCTCACCGCCGACATCGACCTGACGGGTAGGGATTGGACACGGATAGACACATGGCCTGGCTACTCCGGCGTCTTTAATGGGCAGGGACACCGCATTACGGGATTAAACTTTTCAGCAGCGACTACTGAACTTTTTGGGTTATTAAATGTACGTGGTGTGATAAAGAACCTACAACTCATAGATGTGAATCTGTATGGCAGTAGTGGATCAGCAGCTGGAATAGTGGAGCAAAATGAGGGTCAAATCATTGCCTGCTCTGTGACGGGAAAAATTTCTGCATCATATGGTGGAACTTGTGGTATAGCCGAATCAAATTATGGCGATATCATCGCTTGCTGGTTCGACGGCACATTGAAAGAGTCTAACAATGGAGCTATAGTGCGTTATAACTACGCTGATATAACTTCCTGTTATTGGGGAGGCAATGCCGGGCAAGGAGTATTCCGTATTGAAGGAGGAACGGTAGATGCCACGAAGGTGGACGGCGCGACCGTGAAATGGCAGACAGCCGTCGACGGCATGAACACCGCCCTCACCGCTGGCGACTACCAGTGGATACTCGGCACCGACGGTCTGCCCGTATTGCAAAAGAAACAATAACGAACCCTAAACAACACGCATCATGAAACGAACAATCATCCATACATCTGCAGCCATAGCCCTGCTGCTCGGCATTGCCGCCTGCACGCAGGACGAAGCAGGCTTCCTGCCTGAAGGGGCGGAAGGCACATCCATCGTCTTCACCGCCACGGGGCTGAACCCCGCCGCGACAGCCACCGCCGGCACCCGTGCCCCCGTGGATGGCAATTGGACGGGTGTGCAGAGCGTGGCAGTTCTGATGGACGGCATGGTGAAGACGTACAACGTGACGCCCTCCACCGCCGACCCCACCAGCGCCACACTGACCTCCACCGACCCGTACTACTGGACCAACCACAACGACATCACCGTCACGGCGTGGTGGCCCTACACCGCTGGCGAGACAACTCCGCCTGCGGTAAAGGTAAAAGCCAACCAAAGTGCCCAGAAAGACTTTGAGGGCAGCGACCTCATCGTAGCCGACGGACAGACGGTGACCTACGGTAGCCCCACGCTCCGCTTCACCCACCGCACGGCACGGGTGACCATCGTTCTGACGGACTACACCGAGGGGCTGGCATCCGTGCAGCTGACGGGCCTCTCCACCGAAGGCGACAACCCGGATATAATCGTCCCGTATGACAAGGGCAGCAACACCTACACCGCCATCGTCGCCCCGCAAAGTGTGGCAGCTGGCACGACCTTCATTACGTGCACCTTCAATAACGGCAAGACCTTCGTTTATAAGATGAAGAATGCTACCGACTGGCAGGCGGGCGGTGAATATACCTACACCGTCTCCCTCGCTGCGGCAAAAGACCTGGGCTATACCATAGAGAGCAACGGCAGCTACACCGTGACCTCCGCCGATGGCTTGATGAATGTAGCCAAATTAGTGAACGGAGGTAAGACCGACATTAACATTACCCTCGACAAAAACATTGACCTCACCGGCAAAGACTGGACGCCGATAGGCACAGACTACGACAACTCATACAAAGGCACCTTCGACGGCGGCGGCCATACCATCACGGGGCTGACCTTTACGACAAATGACGAATATGCGGGTCTGTTCGGCTGGCTCAATAGAGCTGGTACGGTGAAGAACGTGGTGATGGAGGGCGTACAGATAACAAGCCATCAAATATATGGCGGCAGTATTGGCGGCGTGGTAGGATCTGGCTGGGGCACCATTGAAAACTGCTCGGTGTCGGGCAGCGTCAGCGGCACGGTGTATGTCGGCGGTGTGGTGGGTGTTCAAATAGGCGGTTCCATCACCGGATGCAGTTCCTCTGCCACAGTGAAGGGAATGGTTGATGTCGGCGGCGTGGCAGGTCAGACGAATTCGAGTGCCACCCTGACCGCTTGCTATGCCACAGGCAACGTGATCATAGAAATGGACCCCAAAAAGAATATCGCTGGCGGCAGTCTGGTGGGAATGAACGCAGGAAGCAGCCTCCTTGCCTGCTATGCCACGGGCAACGTAACCAGTACGGGTAGTAGCACTGGCTATATGCATATCGGCGGCTTTTTGGGAAATAACTACACCACCGTGACCGCCGGCTATTGGAAGAACAATCATGAACAAGGCATCGGCTACAATAGGGAAAGCACCGGAGCCACGAAGGTGGACGGCTCTGTCGTTACCTGGCAGAACGCCGTTGATGCCATGAACACCGCCTTGCAGAACGCAGGCTCAGAGTGGCGTTACGAACTTAACGGAGCATTGCCTACCTTGAGGAAGTTGTAAACCGTTGCGGGCGGAAAAGTTCCGCCCGCAACAAACATTAACCGAAGTATAACCCCAATAAAAAAAGGAGGACGTGATGGAACACACGGAGAATCCACCATATAGGTTTTGGCATCAAGGCATTGTTAATAATAATATAGACTCCAGTGTAAATATGGAAGCTGTAAGCCGGACATTGTCAAGATTGGTGCTCATTAAAGACAACAAATCAAGTAATTAAATTAAAAACATGGGACTTTTTCACAGAGACAAGAAAAATAATGACGATGAGCCGGACAGTGTTCAAACATTTTTATCAACAGGCTGAAAAAACCGTATAAAGCTTCTGCACGCAGAAACGGGAGGTCTGGTGATGTACGAGAAACTGCTTGAGGAAGGAACTTTTAAAATCCCCGCTTATGATCCTGAAACCCACTCGTACCCCATGACCTGGAGTGATCTTGTCATCATGGTGGAAGGCATCAACGAGGACAAACGAAAGGGAAGGCAAAGACCATAGAGGAGCTCCGTGCCACGATAGTTGAACTGAACGCTTCCCTTGCATGGTTGAAAAGGAAAGTGTTCGGGAAGATGAGTGAGAAATGCAATCCTATAAACAACGGGGACCCCATGCTCCCTTTTGATTACGGCGACTTGGGACAGATAGAGGCGGAAATCGAAGCGGCCAGAAACAAGGCGGCACAGATTATCACCCCCAAACCTCAAGTCGCCGGTAAAACTCCACGCCGCAATCGGATTATCATGGACGACCTTCCGGTCGTGACGGTTGTCATCGAGCCGGAAGACCTCGACCTTGG
>OIHK01000762.1_pt1 | contig 9389 bp, 6 predicted proteins | sample 1582551 | NCBI WGS metagenome assembly OIHK01 (sample SAMN02674887, study PRJEB24791) | human gut metagenome, SKBSTL062 | isolation source: stool | host: Homo sapiens | place: USA
GGAACAAAATGATGGAGGCAACACAGTATGAATCGTATTTCTCGTCGTAATTTCCTGAAGGCGGCCGGCGTTGGCGCCGCTGCACTGGGTCTGGCTGCCTGCGGCGGCTCTTCCAGCTCCACCGCATCCAGCGTGGCATCCTCCACCGCCGCTTCTTCCGCAGCGGCGGCTGCAGACGTTACCATCAAGGTAGCTGCCATCGAGACCGGCTACGGCGCTGATATGTGGAAGAAGGTCGCCGAGGCCTTTACCGCACAGACCGGCATCAAGGTGGACCTGACCACCGACAAGAAGCTGGAGGACGTCATCGGCCCCTCCATGCAGGGTGGCGACTACCCCGACGTGGTCCATCTGGCCACCGGCCGTGAAGCTGCCCTGACCGAGCAGTTCATCAAGGGCAACCTGATCGCCGACATCACCGATGTGCTGAGCATGACCGTGCCCGGCGAGAGCAAGAAGGTGAGCGAGAAGATCGCCGGCGGCTTTACCGACACCTCCCTGACCAACCCCTACGGCGACGGTAAAACCTATCTGGCTCCCATGTTCTACAGCCCCTGCGGCCTGTTCTACAACGCCGGTTTCCTGAAGGAAAAGGGCTGGGACGTGCCCAAGACCTGGGACGAGATGTGGGCACTGGGCGACAAGGCTGCCGCTGAGGGCACCTACCTGTTCACCTACCCCACCACCGGCTACTTCGACGCCTTCTTCTATGCGCTGATGTACGCTGCCGGCGGCCCGGAGTTCTTCAACAAGGCTACCCACTACGAAGAAGGCATCTGGGACACCCCCGAGGCAAAGACCTGCTTTGATATCGTGACAAAGCTGGCTTCCTACACCAACCCCATCACCCCCGCACAGGCCAACGATCAGGACTTTACCCAGAACCAGCAGCTGGTGCTGGACAACAAGGCTCTGTTCATGCCCAACGGCACCTGGATCGTGGGTGAGATGGCCGAGGCTCCCCGTGCAGACGGCTTTGAGTGGGGCATGACCGCCCTGCCCGCTGTCAAGGCTGGCGGCGACAGCTACAGCTACACCTGGTTCGAGCAGGCATGGATCCCGGCGGGTGCTGAGCATCTGGATGCAGCCAAGCAGTTCGTGGCGTACCTGTATAGTGACGAAGCCTGCAAGCTGTTTGCCGAGAGCGGCGCTATCCAGCCTGTGCTGGGCATCGCCGACAGTCTGGAAGGCGACAACAAGATGTTCTACTCCATCTATGATAACGGCGCAAAGGCCGCCATGGGCAACTTTGCAGCCTTCAGCGCTATCCCCGGCGTGGAAGTGCGTACCGTGTTCTTCGACCCTGTCAACTCTCTGGTGTCCGGCAGCATGACCGAGCAGCAGTGGATCGACGGCATCAAGTCCGCCAGCGACCAGATGCGCGCCAACATTATCGAGTAATTAAGCCCTGCCCAGCGGGGGCGGTTTTTACCGCCTCCGCTTTTTTGGGCTGTACAGTACCATCAAGAAAGGAGCGGTCAATCCCCTATGAGAACGGATAAAAGCCGCAAACGGTTCGTATTCCTCTGTGTGGCACCGGCTACCATCCTGTTTTTCCTCTTTATGATCCTGCCCACCCTCAACGTGTTCCGCATGAGTTTGTATGAGCGGGGTGCCTATTCTCCCAACGAGACCTTTGTGGGGCTTAAAAACTTCCAGCATCTGCTGCGGGACGCCCAGTTCATCCGCTCCATGCAGAATATGATCCTGCTGGTGGTAACGGTCACCCTGATCACCTTCGCCTTTGCACTGGTATTTGCCGCCATCCTCACCCGGGAGAAGATCAAAGGCCAGAACTTTTTCCGCATCATCTTCTACATCCCCAACATCCTGTCGGTGGTCGTCATCTCCGGCATCTTCTCTGCCATCTATAAGCCGGAAAACGGCATGCTGAACAGCATCATCGGCCTGTTCCGCAACATGAGCGACCCCATCCTGTGGAAGGGCGAAAAACTGGTCATCCCCTCCATCATCATTGCCATGGTGTGGCAGGCCATCGGCTACTACATGGTCATGTACATGGCCTCCATGTCTGCCGTGCCCATCAGCCTGTACGAGAGCGCCAATCTGGACGGTGCCGGGCGGCTGACCCAGTTCTTCCAGATCACCATCCCCCTCATCTGGACGAATATCCGCACCACCCTCACCTTCTTTATCATCTCCACCATCAACATGGCCTTCCTCTTCGTCAAGGCCATGACCAGCGGCGGGCCCAACGGCGCATCGGATGTGGCGCTGAGCTATATGTACAGCCAGAAGGACGCTGGCCTGTATGGCTATAGTATGGCCATCGGCGTCGTCATTTTCCTGTTCTCGTTTGCGCTGTCCGCCTGTGTCAACAAGGCCACCAGCCGTGACCCGCTGGAATTTTAAGGAGGGAAGAAGATGCAGAATACCACCGAAAAATCTTCCCGCTCTGCGGAAGGTCTGTACAAGTTTTTCATCTATTTTGTACTGGTTCTGCTGGCCGTTACCATCATCGTGCCGGTGGCATGGGTGTTCATGGCCTCCATCAAGCAGAATGCAGAGTTCTACGGCAACCCCTGGGCATTGCCCGCCGGGTTCTACTGGCAGAACTTCGTCAACGCATGGAACGGCGCAAAAATGGGCGAATATATGCTCAACTCGGTCATCGTCACCGCGCTGGCGCTGGCACTGCTGCTGGTCGTTGCCCTGCCCGCCGCCTACTGTCTGTCCCGCTTCCACTTCAAGGGGTGCAAAGTACTGAACACCCTGTTCATGGCGGGCTTGTTCATCAACGTGAACTACATCGTGGTGCCCATCTTTTTGATGCTGCGGGACAGCGATGTGTGGCTGAAAGGCCATTTCGGCAGCGGCTTTCTGCTGAACAATCTGGTGGTGCTGGCGGTGGTATACGCCGCCACCGCGCTGCCCTTTACCATCTACCTGCTGTCGGGCTACTTTGCCACCCTGCCCCACGATTTTGAGGAGGCCGCCTATATCGACGGTGCAAGCTATTTTTCCACCATGACCCGCATCATCTTCCCCATGGCAAAGCCCTCCATCATCACCATTATCCTGTTCAACTTCCTGTCCTTCTGGAACGAGTATATCATCTCCATGACCCTGATGAGCTCCACCAAGGCGCCCCGCACCCTGCCGGTAGGTCTTTTGAACCTGATGCAGGCGCAGCAGAGCGCCGCCCAGTACGGTACCATGTACGCAGGTCTTGTGCTGGTGATGCTGCCCACCCTGATTTTGTACATCTGCGTGCAGCGGCAGCTGACGCAGGGCATGACCGTGGGCGGCCTGAAAGGTTAAGGTGACAGACGATGAAAGCATACTGGAAAAACCATCCCGCCCTGCGCATGATCCTGATGCTGGTGCTGTTCGTGCTGGCACTGGTGCTGGTGGTGTCCGGCTGGAAAATGACCGGGCAGCTGGCAGGGCTTGGCATCATGCTGGTGGGCGTAGCGCTGCTGCTGGCTGTGCTGGCGCTGTATAACGCCGCCTACGATTGACCCCCTACGATTCAAAGAGAGGCAAAAGGAGAGTTTCCCATGGACGAATTGAGAAAGACCGGGCGCGTGACCATTCCCACAGACTTGGACGTTGTGCCCGAAACGCTGGAGATCTTAAAAAAGTGGGGTGCTGATGCCATCCGCGACTGCGACGGCACCGACTTCCCGCAGCAGCTCAAGGATGCGGACGCCAAGATCTACTCCACCTACTATACCACCCGCAAGGACAACGCATGGGCAAAGGCAAACCCGGACGAGGTACAGCAGTGCTACATTATGACCGGCTTCTACACCGCCCCCGGCGACACCGTGACTATCCCGCTGATGAAGGGCATCAGCCCGGAGCTGATGCAGGTGAACACCAACGACGACATCACCCGCTGGTGGGAGGTCATGGATCGAACCATCGGTCAGCCCGTGCCGCCGGAGCAGTGGAGCTACGCCGACGGCAGTGTGACCGTACAGGCCGTACCGTTCCATGAGTATACCGTCAGTTTTCTGGCTTACCTCATCTGGGACCCGGTGCATATGTACAACGCTACCACCAACGGCTGGACGAATTTTGAGCACCAGATCACCTTTGACGTGCGTCAGCCCAAGACCCACAAGTATTCCATGGAGCGCCTGCGCAAGTTCATTGCAGAGCACCCCTATGTTAACGTCATCCGCTACACCACCTTCTTCCACCAGTTCACCCTGATCTTCGACGAGCTGAAGCGGGAGAAGTTCGTGGACTGGTATGGCTACTCTGCTTCGGTCAGCCCTTATATCCTCAACCAGTTTGAGCAGGAAGTGGGCTACAAGTTCCGCCCGGAGTACATCATCGATCAGGGCTACTATAACAACCAGTACCGGGTGCCCAGCAAGGAATTCCGGGATTTTCAGGCCTTCCAGCGCCGCGAGGTGGCAAAGCTTGCCAAGGAGATGGTGGACATCACCCACGCGTGCGGGTGCGAAGCCATGATGTTCCTCGGCGATCACTGGATCGGCACCGAACCTTTCATGCCGGAGTTCAAGACCATCGGACTGGATGCCGTAGTGGGCAGCGTGGGCAACGGCTCCACCCTGCGCCTGATCTCTGACATTGAGGGCGTGAAGTACACCGAGGGCCGTTTCCTGCCGTACTTCTTCCCCGACACCTTCCACGAGGGCGGCGACCCGGTGCGGGAAGCCAAGGAGAACTGGGTTACAGCCCGCCGCGCTATCCTGCGCAAGCCCATCGACCGCATCGGCTATGGCGGCTATCTGAAACTGGCCTTGCAGTTCCCGGAGTTCGTGGACTACGTGGAGAGCGTCTGCAACGAGTTCCGCGAACTGTACGAGAACATCAAGGGCACCACACCCTACTGTGTCAAGCGAGTGGCCGTGCTGAACTGCTGGGGTAAAATGCGGGCTTGGGGCTGTCACATGGTGCATCACGCCCTCTATTACAAGCAGAACTATAGCTATGCCGGTGTCATTGAGATGCTGTCCGGCGCACCCTTTGAGGTGAAGTTTATCAGCTTTGAGGATATCAAGAACGACCCGCATCTGCTGGATTCGTTGGATGTCATTATCAATGTCGGCGATGCCGACACCGCACACACCGGCGGCATCTGGTGGGAAGACCCGGAGATCTCCTCCGCTATCCGCAAGTTCGTCTGGAACGGCGGCGGCTTTATCGGCGTGGGTGAGCCTTCCGGTCACCCGTATCAGGGCCACATTCTCCAGCTTGCCAGCGTGCTGGGCGTGGAGGAAGAAAACGGCTTCACCCTCAACTACGACAAGTACAATTGGGACGAGCACCCGGACCACTTCATTCTGCAGGATGCCGACCAGCCCATCGACTTTGGCGAGGGCAAGAAGAATATTTATGCGCTGGAAGGCACCGAAGTGCTGGTGCAGCGAAACAAAGAAGTGCAGATGGCGGCACACGACTTCGGCAAGGGTCGTGCCGTGTACATCAGCGGTGTGCCTTACAGTTTTGCCAACAGCCGCACCCTTTATCGCGCTATCCTGTGGAGTGCCCACAGCGAGGAGGAACTGCATACATGGTTCAGCTCCAATTATAATGTAGAAGTTCACGCCTACGTTAAGAACGGCAAGTATTGTGTAGTGAACAACACGTACGAGCCGCAGGACACCACCGTTTACACTACAGACGGCAGCAGCTTTGCTCTGCATCTGGATGCCAACGAGATCAAGTGGTATGAGATCTAAGTTCTCCTTTTCATAAACGAACACAACGGGCAGCTCTGTTACCAGAGCTGCCCGTTGTGTTTGCTGTATTTGCCGATAACTCAACCTGTGTCAATCGAACGCTGCAATGGAGATGGCTGGAAACGCAGAAATTCAGTAATGCGAGCGTAATAGACCTGCAGAAAAAAGAAACTGCCCGTGCGAGTATGCGTAAGATGGTGAAACACTTACTGAAAAATTTAAGTATCCACCGGTGGCATATGATAAAATTTGTATACTTCAATACGTTAAAGAAAGTTTGGAGAACCATTCAAAGAAATGCTCCAAACAAAAGCGGAATACAGTTATTTTGGCCTAGCAACGCTGCTTATATAGAGTGAAGCACTACTTATAAATAGTGGTGTCAGGAATTGAGATTTTGTGATACCAAAAAAGACACCCTCGCTTTTGATAGGAATCTCATGCGGGGATGTCCATATCTCAACGCGAAGGTGTCTTAATAACGAGGGTCAGATGCCACGGAACGTAAAGGTGAACTCCACAGGCTTGGTCACATCAGGAATATACTCCGGATGGACATTGGCACCCCAGCTGTCATCACCGCCGACGCCCATCTGCTCGCCGATGGCACGGATGACCGTGTAATGGACCGGGGGCAGCTCATAGGGATGCTTGGCACTCTCCATTTCATGGGGAGTGTAGGGCAGCGCAGAGAAGAACATGGGCTTTGCGGCATCTGCGGTAAACAGCAGCCCGCGACCCTTGCGGTCCACTACCTTTGCCCAGCGCACAGCGGTCTTTGCACCGCACTCCTGCGGCACAAGGTACTGTGCCATGTTGTCTGCGACCTTGTTCTGGTAAATGCCCAGCTTTGCACCATGCTGACGATCCCAGTAGGTCTCCGCAGGGCCGTTTCCGTACCACTCCACCGTGTCGTAGTCAGCGTCGATCTTGAACAGTACGCCGAACTCCGGCATTGCTGCAAGTCCTTCCACCGGGTCATAGTGCAGGGTGGTCTGGATGCGGCCATCACCGAACACGCGGTACTGCAGGCTGCACTCTGCTGCGGGGCTGGTCTGGAGGTTATAGAGATAGGTCACGACCACGCTGTCGGCTTCCACCTCGCAGGTGGGATTCTGGAGGATGGTGCCGCCATGAACAGACGGAATCTCCTTGCCGATGCCCTTGGCGGTAGCGTACAGGCTTGCCAGCTTCCACTGACCGCGAACGCCGCCCATGTTGTTGCCGCAGTCGTTGTCGGTGGGAGCGCGCCAGAAGTTGGGCCGGGGGATCTCCTGAATCATCTCCTTGCCAGCATAGCGGTAGGAAGTCGGGCCGCCATTCAGATCGGAGAACAAAACATCGAAATTCTCACCACGGACACCGATGTTGTGTGTACCGTGCGTAACGGTAAACGGCGTGACCTTCTTGCTGGGAATGGAACGGACCACAGCGATCACACCCTGTCCAAAGGCGACTTCATGACCTTTCTTTGCCCAGCTGGTGTCCTCCTTCAAACGGAAGCTGATGGTCACTGCATATTCACCGGGGAGCGCAGGAACCATAAACGGCAGCGGGAAGCTGGAACGCTCTTCGGGAGCAACATCAATATTGGTCAGTTCCTGTTGCTGATACAACTTTCCATCACGATGCAGCAGTGCAACGCAGTCGAAAGCATCCGTAGAGGTGAACAGGTTCTTGTTCCAGACTTCAAAGCCAGAGTTGTCGATGGAAACGGCGATGTTCTGATAGCAGAACTTGACCTCCTGCATCTTGGGAGAAGGAGCACGATCACCACCGTAGGCAATGCCGTTTCCGCTGAAATTATAGTCGGTAGGACGCTCACCGAAGTCGCCGCCGTAGGCTTGGAACCACTTGCCGTAGCGGTCTTTTTTCCAGATGGACTGGTCGATGTAATCCCAGATGAAGCCGCCCTGATAGCCGCAGTCCTTCTGGTCGGCAAGTTCCGTGTACTTGTATAAAGCACCGTTGGAGTTGCCCATAGCATGAGAATACTCGCACTCGATATAAGGCCGCTTATCGCCCTGTGCCAGATACTCTTTAATGTCCTTGACCGTGCTGTACATATGGCTCTCGATATCGGTGGTTTCGAGGAAGCGGGGATCATTGACCACACCTTCGTAATGCACCAGACGGGTGTCATCAAAGCGGCGGACCATCTCGGCCATCTGGAGCAGAGTCTCGCCGCCAAACGATTCGTTGCCCAGAGACCAGATCAGAACAGCAGGGTGATTTTTGTCACGCTGGTAAGTGGAATTCATGCGGTCAAACAAGACAGCTTTCCACTCCGGCTTATCATTGGGCAAAACGCCCTCGATGCCGCGAATGCCCGCCTGATGAATATCCCATGTGCCATGGGATTCCAGATTGTTCTCTGCAATCAGATACAGACCATACTCGTCGCACAGGTCGTACAGTGCATCCTGATTCTGGTAATGGCTGGTACGGATGGCATTGATGTTGTTCTGCTTCATGGTGATGATATCCCGAAGCAGTTCCTCATGGGTGTGTACGCCCACTGCACGACCCGTAATGGAGCTGAACTCATGACGGTTGGCACCCTTGAACACGATGCGCTTGCCGTTGAGCAGCATCCGATTGTTCTTCAACTCGAACTTGCGGAAACCGACTTTCTGCCCGGTCACCTCTACCAGATGGCCTGCGTCGTCCAGCAGCTCAATTTCCAGTTCATACAGAGCCGGGTCCTCTGCACTCCACAGGTGGGGGTTCTCCACCGCATGGCTGAACAGAGCAGAGCCGCCGTTCAGTGCGATTTTTTCGGAGAACACTTCCAGTTCACTGCGGCGCAGGGTCAGACGGGCTGCGCCCTTACCCTCCACCTGCAATGCAACTTCCAGCGTGGAATGAGTAAAATCATCCCCGGCAAACAGCGTTTTGACGGATACATCTTCCAGATGCACGGTGGGGATGGCGTACAGCCACACGCTGCGGAAGATGCCGGAGAAGCGGAAGAAGTCCTGATCTTCGCACCAGCTGGAGGAAGTCCACTTGAACACCTGCACAGCAAGTTTGTTCACGCCCGGCTGGAGATAGGGAGTCAGATCGAATGCGTGTGCGGAGAAGCTGTCCTCGGTGTAACCCACATAAGACCCGTTCAGCCAAAGAGCCATGCCGCTTTCCACACCCTCGAACTCGATGTGGACGGGCTTGCCCTGCATGGATTCCGGCAGCTCAAAGTATTTTACATAGCTTGCCACCGGATTGAACCGCTGCGGGATCTCGCCCGGCTGTACTTCTTCACGGCCATCCCACGGATACTGAACATTCGCGTACTGGGGAATGTCGTAGCCCTCCATCTGGATGTGTGCCGGAACATGAATGTCATCCCAGCCGCTGCAATCGTAATCTGTCTTTTCAAAGCCGGGGATGGCACTGGTGTAGTTCTTTGCGTAGGCGAATTTCCAGATACCGTCCAGCTTCAGCGCCAAAGAAGAGGAGCCTGTCCGATATTCTTCGCGGGAAGCGTAAGTACGGAAACTTGCATGAGCATTCAGCACGTTTTCCTTGAAAAAGGTGGGGTCTTTTACTTTTGCAAAATCAAATGCAGCCATATTGTTCCTCATTTACCGTATTATGTGATTGAAAAAATTCCTTCATCGTCCCCCAGAGGAGATGGGGATTCCTCTGGGGGAACAGGAGATGAAGGAGAAAAAGTGGATGGCGGAAAGACAGAGAATTACTTCACCG
>OIHK01000763.1_pt1 | contig 9387 bp, 8 predicted proteins | sample 1582551 | NCBI WGS metagenome assembly OIHK01 (sample SAMN02674887, study PRJEB24791) | human gut metagenome, SKBSTL062 | isolation source: stool | host: Homo sapiens | place: USA
TAACCACAAAGGTAATATTTCAACCTTTATTTTTCACAGTGCAAATCTAAAGGAGTACACAGAGGTGAATCTTGTTCATGACTGCACGGTAATAAACTGTTTCAGCCTATTCTAGCAAGGGGATATTCTCACTGCAATGAGAAAAAGTTCTCATTGTAATGAGTATTTCTTCTCATCCCTATGAGTATTTTTTCTCATAGGGATAAGTATAGTTGAGAATGTTTACGGAAGTTTTTTTGAATTATAATTGTATGAGTTTACCTCATTTCTGCACCCAAATGAAGCTCTTATTCAGGTAGAATATTAGCTTCTTTAGTGAAGATAAGCGTTTTTATTTTCAGTTATATAATGTATTATAGATAGACATCTGCAACATAAATACAGGGACTTTATTTGCAAAAAACTATTAATAGCAGTATATTTGCCCTCTAAACAAACAATATAATCCCCATGCTACTAAAACATTGGAACCTTATACTCATATTTTTAACATTCTCAATTATATCTTGTGAGAGCAGTAAGAATGAACCTGAAGTAAACAGTACACCGTCATTTCCTGTCGGCAGAGAGTTTAATGTCAGTTTAAACATAGCTCCTTTTCTTGAAGTAGCCGAACAACCTTTAAGCCGTTCCACCTCCATGGTGGCTGACGGAATATATGCAGTTAATGTTTTTTGGAAAGGAAAAGGACTGACTTCTTTTCAGCCCTATGCTTCAGGCCTTTTCGATAATCCATATCGAGTAGAAATCGGGTTAATCGAAGGATATGTGTATCGCTTTGACTGCAGCTTCCTGGGATATAAAGACCGCCCATATTATACAATACAAAGTGACAGCATACTTTATGGACTTCCTTTTTCATCTACTCTGCAGAAAGAGGTGAACGGGTTAGTCAACAACGATCTAAAGATTTCAATCAATCCCCTGAATATCAATGGGGCATTTCACCAACATATTTACAAAGGAGAAATGCATATAAAATGCGATAGTACTAGTACTCACCCTACCGTCAAACGCTTTTTCGGCAGTGAGCAATTGGACTTTTCAAATCCCAATATGAATACCTCCGTTTCAATGACATTGAAACGTGCTTATTATTCTATACAATTCGTTACAGACGAACTTGCACCGGGTGACTCCATCAAAATTAAAGCAGCGGACGTTGCTCCATTTTATCTACTATATTCCAAAGATGGAACATCCCGGACGGAGGAACGAATTATCTCTATGTACGATATATCCGACTATTATACGGCCAAACTTAAGGAAGAAGAAACAATCGCTTTCACTATTTCCTACCGCCCGGCCAATGAAGAGAAATGGTATTCTCTTTATACCAATCAGAGTATTAAAATGAAAAGAAACAAAAAGAACATAATCAAAATAGTCAAGATAGATGAGCATATAGGGGATGCTACTATCTCTTTTGGTGAAGAAGCAGAAATGGAAGAATCAGAACAAGAAATAGGGAAATAATTATCATACTCAACAACTACTAAAAAAGATTCATATGAAAATCAAACATCTTATGATTACAGGCTGTCTATTCACGGCTTTTACTCTGCACTCGTGCATTAAAGAAAAGGATCTGTATCAGGAACCACCTATTACGTACTCTGAACTTAACTTAAAGCTCGATGGAGACTACTTCTCAACCGAACTTCCCATAGCGCGTGCCGCAAAACCAACCACAATTGATGAGAATAAAACAATCGTAGGAATCGCCATTTCCATGACACCAAAGAATGTTGCCAATTCATCTTCAAAACCGTATGCTTACGGCATTTTTGAATTAGAGAAAGCCAAGAACCCTGATAATCTAAAAATCAGAGTTATCGACGGATACACATATCGCATCTCTTGTTCCATGATAGCCAATGCAAAAGATTCAATCCTGGCAGAAGGCAACAGCTTTGCAGCTCCATTCGATTTGGAACGTAGCGGAACTATTAAAGGCGAATGTTTGAATAAATTCTTAACAGCCGAACAAGTAGGCGGTGCTAAATTCCTACATAACCTCGAAAATCCGAAAATAACAACAAAAAACGGAAGCCAAAATGAGTGTACCCGTCCATTCATTGAACGTTATCATGGATTGCTTGACCAGCTTGAAGTAAAAGATGGAATCCAAAACCCAATTACTCTCTACCGTCGTTTTTTTGGTGTGAAATTCAAACAAACAGGATTAAAAAGTGGACGCATTAGAATAAATATAGATGGAGCACCATGCATATACTTGAATTCAAATGAAGACATTCATAAGACAGTTGAGTCCGATTTAAGAATGGTTAGTATGAGGAATATTACTGCCAATATACCGGATGCCAACAAGAATCAGTACTTAACAGAAAGCGTTAAAGTAGAGGCTTTTTGGGAAGAAGCACCAGGAGTAAAAGAAACACCAATAGTCAATAGCAACATTACCTTTAAAAGAAACTATATACATTCGATTGCATTAACCAATATAGACCTTATAGGAACACCTGCCAATATAGGTATTGAGGTAGAAACCGGAGAAATGGGAGAAGATCCGGAACTGGATATCCCATGGCAAGAAAGTACTATCAATCAGAAAACGAAGTAATATAAGACATAAAAAGCAGTTGCCCCTGAATATTACAAAATATTCAGGGCAACTGCTTTTTAGAAGTATTCTCACCGGTTCTCTTCTTCCCTCAATTAACCGGATATTATAAAATTCGTGAGACACATCCGCATTGAAACACCTGTATATTACTGATATACCACCACAAGAGCAACATTTATTTCTATTTTCAACAAGTTTTATTCACATCATTCACTATATTTGCATAGTTTATCTTTCCATTTAATGCAAAAAAGGAGCAAATGACTACAAATTTAAACGAGACCTTTGCCGCTGTACAAGTAGCAAGTCGGGAATTAGCCCTGCTGAATGATGATGTCATCAATCAGATTTTAAATGCAGTAGCTGACGCAGCAATTGCAGAAACACCTTTCATTCTTTCAGAGAACGAAAAAGACCTCGCACGGATGGACAAAAATGATCCGAAGTACGATCGGTTGAAACTGACGGAAGAACGTTTGAAAGGTATTGCCGCAGATACACGCAATGTAGCAACACTCCCCTCTCCTTTGGGTAAAGTGTTGAAAGAGAGTGTTCGTCCCAATGGAATGAAGTTGACGAAAGTCAGCGTTCCTTTCGGAGTCATAGGAATCATTTATGAAGCGCGCCCTAATGTTAGCTTTGATGTTTTCTCCCTTTGTCTGAAGAGCGGAAATGCCTGCATATTGAAAGGAGGAAGTGACGCCGATTGTTCCAACCGGGCCATCATCAGTGTGATTCACAAAGTATTGAAGAAGTTCAAAATCAATCCGCACATTGTAGAATTACTTCCGGCTGATAGAGAGGCTACGGCAGCGTTACTGAATGCTGTGGGCTACGTAGACTTGATTATCCCCAGAGGCAGCAGCAGTCTTATTCATTTCGTACGCGAGAATGCAAGGATTCCTGTCATTGAAACAGGGGCAGGTATCTGTCACACTTACTTCGATGAATTTGGGGATACAAACAAGGGAGCAGACATTATTCATAATGCTAAGACACGTAGAGTTAGCGTATGCAATGCATTGGATTGCACCATTATACATGAGAAGAGACTGGCCGACCTCTCTCTGATTTGCGAGAAACTAAAAGACAGCCGTGTCATTATTTATGCTGATCCGCAAGCTTACCAGGCATTGGAAGGCCACTATCCTGCCGAGCTCTTGGAACATGCAAAAGCAGAAAGCTTCGGCACGGAGTTTCTGGATTATAAAATGGCTGTCAAGACTGTAAAGAGCTTCGAAGATGCCTTAGGACATATTCAGGAAAACAGTTCTAAACATAGCGAGTGTATTGTTACCGAGAACGGGGAACGTGCAGCTTTATTCACCAGAATCGTGGACGCAGCTTGCGTATATACCAATGTGTCTACCGCTTTCACTGACGGGGCACAATTCGGATTAGGAGCCGAAATCGGAATCAGCACGCAAAAGCTACACGCACGCGGTCCGATGGGACTGGAGGAAATCACTTCTTACAAATGGGTCATTGAAGGAGATGGACAAACGAGAAGAAATTGAAAATTGAGAATTAAGAATTAAAAAATAAATGATATGAAGAAATTTACTTGTGTACAGGACATTGGCGATTTAAAATCAGCCCTTGCAGAAGCATTCGAAATCAAAAAAGAGCGCTTCAAATATGTAGAACTGGGACGAAACAAGACTTTAATGATGATCTTCTTCAACTCTAGTTTACGTACCCGCCTCAGCACACAGAAAGCTGCCATCAATTTAGGAATGAATGTAATGGTACTGGATATCAATCAAGGTGCATGGAAATTGGAAACTGAACGTGGCGTAATTATGGATGGTGATAAACCGGAACATATATTAGAAGCCATTCCGGTTATGGGATGCTATTGTGATATCATTGGAGTACGCTCTTTTGCCCGTTTTGAAGACCGTGACTTTGACTATCAGGAAACTATTATCAATCAATTCATCCAATACTCCGGACGTCCTGTCTTTTCGATGGAAGCGGCAACACGCCACCCATTGCAGAGCTTTGCCGATCTAATTACCATCGAGGAATACAAGAAAACAGCACGTCCCAAAGTAGTTATGACCTGGGCTCCTCATCCACGTCCATTGCCACAGGCTGTTCCTAATTCCTTTGCCGAATGGATGAATGCAACGGATTACGAATTTGTCATCACTCATCCCGAAGGTTATGAGCTTGATCCGCAATTTGTAGGTAATGCAAAAGTAGAATATGACCAGATGAAGGCTTTCGAAGGAGCCGACTTCATATATGCCAAGAACTGGGCTGCTTATTCTGGCGACAACTATGGGCAGATATTAAGCAAAGATCGTGATTGGACTGTCAGCGACCGCCAAATGGCAGTTACCAACAATGCTTATTTCATGCATTGTCTTCCGGTTCGTAGAAATATGATTGTGACAGACGATGTCATTGAAAGTCCGCAATCTATTGTGATTCCGGAAGCTGCCAACCGTGAAATCTCGGCAACTGTCGTTCTGAAAAGATTATTGGAAGGACTGAAATAACCCCAAAAAATAAAGTGCTGATAAATCAGCACTTTATTTTTCTATTTCTTTACCTGCTTCCTCCCAGGAATTAAATCCCTTATCAAGCTCAAAGACTTTATATCCCTTCTCGCTCAAAATTGCCGCAGCCTTCTTGCTTCGTTTTCCACTGCGACAATATACAGCCACCGGTTTGTCTTTTTGCAACAAAGAATCAGCCATTGAAGCAAAAGAGTCATCCATCACATTGATGTTGATCGTCTTCGTGATATGCCCCTCCGAATATTCCGCAAGTGTACGAACATCCAGACGTTGTATATCCTCATTCTGAATAAGAGAATCAAACTCCTCTACATTCATTGATTGAAAATCCCCTTTCTGCTGACAAGAGAAAAGGGAAGAGAGAAATAAAAATATTCCCACGATTAATTGATTCAATTTAAACATATACACTCCATTATTCAATTCTGTCCCGGAGTATAGTCAAACCCGGGATCACAATACTTATCAGATTCTATCGGAGAGCCATCCTTATCGTACGTATAATATTTAAATTTAATCTTTATCGTCCGACCCGGATTCTCTTCATCTATATATTGCGCCAAAGGAACAGAAATGTAAGCACGCCGATTATAGTATTCTCCATCACTGTTCGCATCATGGTATAACAACATATTCACAATGCCATTTGTTTTAAGTTCGGACACATCTTCCACTATACCGAAAACATGTCCCTTGCCCGTACTGACCTTGAGATTCAAAATCATATTCAGATAATCCCTTCCAAGCCAGATACTGACCATCTCTACCGGATCCAGCTTTATACCGTCCTTGTAAATCGGATCATCTTCCGGTTTAGGTACCGGCGTTATGAGCGATTGCAAAGAATATATAGTAGCGGTGTTCTCACCGGAAAGCACCTCATAGTTACTCATTACACGTCGGGAAGTGTTTGGAGAGATAGTAGAACCCGTACGGTCTTCCGAAACAGTCAAGACTTCTCCCTTATCAGGAATAAGCGTTTGTATGCGACCGTCTTCTCCGGCCTCTACAGTCACAAATTCCAGTTTCACCGAAGGATAATAATAGTCATCATCTCCACAGGCAGTCATCAGGAAAAGCAATCCCCACAACCAAACAACATGTAATTTTCTTCTTTTCATCGGCAAGCTGCTAAATAATTAACTAACGGATTGGAATACATTAATAACAACTTCTCACGCAAAAAGTCTTCATCCTTATTCGGAATCTTGATCTTTGCTAATTGTTGTTCAATATAGTTCATAAACTGCAGTTTCTCTTCTTCCGTGTAATTGGACGCGAATTCCGTTGTGCCATTCAGCCAATCATACGCCACATAATTTCCCGGATATATCCGGTAATTACGATGGATGCGGCGATCAAGACAGGCAGAAATACGGGCAAACAAATCCGGTTTCGGCAACGAACGGTCCAACTCTTTCAGATCATCATTCAGACAAGGGGCAACCTGAAAATGTACCCTGCCTTTATATCCGAAAAGACCGGTTTGCATATTAATCAAATCGTCCTGCGTCGTCTTCTTATACCCTTCGATGTCTCTCTTCAACTGAAACTCCTGCGCTTTCAGAAAATCACACGGGTCATATTCGTATGAAATGGCAAGCGGAGCAATATTCATTTCCATCAAACGGTCTATCAAATCACCTTCACCACCCATTGCCAGCATTTTCAACACACTGTCTTGTGTACGGTCATTCGAATCTTTTGCACGTCCTTCACGCTGCGCAATCCAAATGGACTGTTTTTTCTCCGAAATGGTGTAATGCATATAACGGGACATACGTGCTGAAGATTCCAACATCTGCCGCATTGTCAATGCCCGCTGCACAATGAATGATTTATTGACACGTACCAGTTTCTTAATCCAGGGATAAATCAGCAAATTATCTCCAATCGCTATTTCTACCGTATCCATTCCCTGGTCAATCAACAAAATAGAGAGAAAGCCCGAATCAAGAATAATATCTCTATGATTCGATATATACGTATAAGCTTTACTTTTATCCGGTATGGCGGTATGATCCAGTGTCAGTCCGGCAGTATGATCTGCCGCTATCTTCCACAAAATGCCATAACAAAATGCCTCCTGAAAATCAAGCTTAGTCTTACAGGCACGCATTTTTTGCGCCAGAAGTTCAAATGGAACGTTCGGTATAGCACCGGTAGCAGCTTTCTGAAAAGCCGGATCGGCAATCAGTTCCTCAAAGATTTGAGGAAGTTCCTCATCATTGTAAGGACGAATTTCATTAAACTCTGTCAGATCCATAAGTCTCAAGTATTATGTGCTCAAGTATTAAGTAATAAGTATAAAGTATTAGACTGCGTACAAACCGCATGGTTAATACTTTATACTTGATACTTAATACTTAAAACTTGTTTTCAATAATATCAGTCATCACATCCTTTATATCCAGTCCGGCTGCACGCACTTGCTGGGGAATAAAACTGGTAGTAGTCATTCCCGGAGTAGTATTTACTTCGAGAAGATTCAGTTTTTCACCGGCAGTTATAATGTAATCTACACGGATAATGCCGGAACAACCTAATATATCATAGATAGCTGAAGTCAGCATCTGTACGCGTTTGGTCAATTCATCCGAGATACGCGCAGGAGTGATTTCATCTACCTGTCCATTATATTTAGCATCATAATCAAAGAACTCATTGTGCGTCACTACTTCCGTAGGTGGAAAGATGACCGACTTCTCTTTTGTCTTATAACAGCCGCAAGTCAGTTCCGTTCCGTCCATAAACGCTTCAACAATCACCTCTTCCGCTTCTCCGAAAGCTTTAACAATGGCCGGTTGTATTTGTTCTTTTGTCTTCACTTTCGTAACTCCGAAACTCGAACCTCCCAGACTAGGCTTGATAAAACAAGGCAGGCCAATCTTTTCCACTACTTCCTCGTCAGAAACCGATTGTCCTTGGCGCAACAACAATGATTCGGCAATGCGCACTCCAAAAGCCTTCAGATATTGATTGCAGGTAAACTTGTCATAAGTAATGGCAGCCGCCAACACTCCACAACAGGAATACGGAATACGCATCATATCAAAATAGCCTTGCAGCCTGCCATCCTCACCCGGCGTACCGTGGATGGTGATATAAGCAAAGTCGAACACAACCTTCTCCGTTCCGTTCGTAAAACTAAAGTCGTTTCTATCCACCGGCACTTTGTTTCCGTCCGGTAATTGTACTTCCCAGCGACGGCCTTCCATCTCCACGATATACAAATTATACTTTTCCTTATCAATAAAGGAATAAATACCCTGTGCGCTACGCAGGGAAACTACGATTTCAGAGGTATCTCCTCCTGCTACGATAGCGATGTTGCGTTTCATTCTAATTCTCTATTACTTATATAGCCTCTCCACTTCTCGATAAGCCGGGTCATGTCATCCGGAAGTTCGGAAGTAAAATACATCTCTTCACCTGTGACGGGATGCACAAACCCCAATGTCATAGCATGCAAAGCCTGTCGGGGACAAGTGTCAAAGCAATTATTTACAAACTGTTTGTATTTACTAAAATGGGTTCCTTTCAATATCTCATGACCGCCATAGCGTTCGTCATTGAACAGCACATGACCGATATGTTTCATGTGGACACGAATCTGATGAGTACGTCCTGTTTCAAGTATACATTCCACAAGGGTTACGTATCCCAGTCTTTCCAGTACGCGGTAGTGTGTAACGGCATGTTTGCCCACTGTCGGATCGGACATCACCGCCATTTGCATCCGGTCTCTCGGATTACGGGCAATATTACCGACAATCGTTCCTTCATCCTGTTCCATAACACCCCACACCAAAGCACGATATTTGCGTTTGGTAGTCTTATTAAAAAATTGAATTCCCAGATTTGTTTTGGCATCCGGTGTCTTGGCAATCACCAGTAAGCCTGAAGTATCTTTATCGATGCGATGAACAAGTCCCACGTGCGGGTCATTGGCATCATAATCCGGTATATCCTTCATGTGCCAGGCCAGCGCATTGACCAGCGTGCCGTGATAGTTTCCGTGTCCCGGATGCACGACCAATCCCGCCGGTTTATTCACAACCATCAGATAAGGGTCTTCATAAACGATAGTAAGGGGAATATTTTCAGGAATAATTTCATTTTCATAACGGGGACGGTCCATCATTACCGTAATGACATCCAGCGGTTTCACTTTGTAGCTACTCTTCACCGGTTTGCCATTAGCCATAACGAATCCGTCTTCGGCAGCCTTCTGAATACGGTTGCGCGAAGCATTGACAATACGTTCGAACA
>OIHK01000818.1_pt1 | contig 8583 bp, 9 predicted proteins | sample 1582551 | NCBI WGS metagenome assembly OIHK01 (sample SAMN02674887, study PRJEB24791) | human gut metagenome, SKBSTL062 | isolation source: stool | host: Homo sapiens | place: USA
CCGTTGAAGCCGAAGCTCCAGCCCCAGCTACCGAACGAGAACGACGGGCCCCACGCACCCCAGTAGGGACGTGTCCAGCCGTAATACCACGGGTCAACGTAAACCGATCCGCCCCATGTCCCGAACATCGAAGTGATGTACTTGGGTTCCACCCAGACCTGGTCACCGGAAATGATGATGTTGTAGAATGCCGGGTCGTAGGCCGTAGCATAGGTGAAACTGCCGCCATAGCGGAAGTTATAGTAACTCGACGGCATCCTGTATGTCGGCGATTCGAAGCCCCGCAGGCGCCGTGCATAGGCGCTTTCGTACGTATCGGCTACGATATCCTCGTAGGGGTTCGAATTGTATTCGTAATATTGGTTCTCCGCAGCGGCGGCCTGCGCCTCCGCGATACGCGCCTCCCATTCGGCCCGGCGGGCCTCGGCAGCGGCCTTTTCGGCTTCGGCCTTCGCCTGTTGTTTCCGGGCGATGGCAGTCTTATCGTGCAGCGAATACAAATCGTCGTTGGCGTATCCCGACGATGCGTAGTAGGCCGACGAACAGCCGGCCAGCCCCGCAGCCAGGACAAGGGTTCCGATTAAAATTTTCAACTTTTTCATAGCGCACAGTGTGTTTGCGTTAGTTCCTCTTACATTAGTAAACGAAAACCGTACCGAATTTAGTATCGTTTCTCATCTATATAAACGGACAGGCGGGGCCGATACTGCATTCCTCCTCCAGATACAAAGATAGGAATTATTTGGGAAAAGCACGAAAAGAGCCGGATATAGCCGCTTTTTCCCTACCGGAAGAAAAAATTTTCGCACGAAAATGCCGAGAAACAAAAAATATGTCTATATTTGCAGTCCCAAACGGAAGGTTTTTCCGTGCGGAATGTACTGGAGAGATGCCGGAGTGGTCGATCGGGCCGCACTCGAAATGCGGTGTACGGGCAACTGTACCGGGGGTTCGAATCCCTCTCTCTCCGCAATAAACGCTGAAAATCAGCAAATTGCAAAGCAAACACCCAATTTTACACCCAAGAATGTAAAGTTGGGTGTTTTTGTATTATTTAAGATTTTGTTCTGCTGTTTGTACAGTTACGCATTATAAATCCGCCTAATGGACACATTGCTCCACTTATAAGGATATGTCTCCATTTTGATTAGCCTGAAAGCAATAATTAGTTATCTTCTACCATTTCTTCATAAGTATATATCAAATACACCCCAATCCGATGATGTAGGCTAATAGATAGTTCGTATTATCCATTTTTATCCTGTCCCAAAATTAAAATTCCCAACCAATGGGCAAATATCAGGTTTGTTGCCATAAAGATAACACCGGCAACGCTCCACATAAGCATTTCCGTCAGAGACATGGCAAGGTAAATGCTGTACACCCCATAATATGCATATGGCAGGAGCAAAAAAGATGTGAACAGCCCCGGTACATAACCCCTTACAACAAAGGCTTGGGCTATATGTACAAGCAGATGCAGGGAGAAAGCCATGAACAATGCTGACCAAATCTCCATGGCGTATGCACCCTTCACAAAAGAGTATGCCGTGGAGGCGAGTATCACAGTCAACTCTTCTACGGCGGCAACGATAAAGGCACCAGTATTGATCCTTGATAGATATTTCAATATCGGTCTAAACCACGGCAAAAGCCCTGACAGTTTCTCCTCGTGTGCCAGTATCCATCTGCGTTGCACTATAGCTTCTTCCCCATCATGAAAGACAAAAGCGAAGGGGAAAGACAATACGAGACACAGTATTGATAGTGCACTCATGTATTTACTTGTTATTTGTTATTAGTAGCTTGATTATTCTCTCTATCCTACTTTTTGTCCATTAGAACATTTTTATGCCTATGTCATCCTGCCAAATATCCACTCTGCCGGTTTCTACGAAATAGGGCGAGAATTTCGTTTGGGCAGCAATATCTAATGAGAGCACTACGCATCATAGTTTTTCTAAAACTTCAATATTTCCATTTTGAATATATTGAATTATCGATTGGATTTTTTCTGGTGGCCAGTTCCACCATTGGAGTTTACGCAACCGTGCAATAATATCCGGAGAGAACCGTTTGCGTATCTCTTTTGCCGGAATGCCGCCGACTATTGAATACGGCTCCACATCTTTTACGACCACCGCCCGTGTGCCGATTATTGCACCGTCGCCAATGGTCACTCCCGCCATAATCACTGCATCATATCCAATCCACACATCATTGCCAATTACAATATCGCCTTTGTTGTCCCATGCCGTAGCGACCTCTGATTTCGGCAAATCCCATTCCTCGAAGAATAGCGGAAACGTATATGTGGATAGTGATTTCAGCGTATGGTTGGCGCAATTGAAAATAAACTTTGCGCCACAGGCTATCGAGCAGAATTTACCGATAATCAGACGGTCATGGTTTATCGGATAATGATACAGCACGTTATTCTTCTCAAACTCACGAGGGTCATTTACGAAGTCATTGTAAATGGTGAAATCTCCGACCTCGATATTTGGGCGCGTTATGACCGATTTGAGATAGACGGTCTGAGTGTCGCCTGTTCGGGGATATATTTTATTGCTTTCCATTGTAGAACATCAGATATTTTTCAAGATTTTCAGATATGTATTCTAAATTATGATGACCATTTGAAATATGGCATTCCGTTTTTATGCCCCGATTCAGTAATAATCCATTAAGAATTTCTACCGATTTGTCAAAACCTCCTTCATCCTTATCTCCAGCATCAAGATACCATGACTGGGTACTGTGGTGTTCATTGAAGTCATCGAATTCCAAAGGATTATTCTGATGAAATTTCTCCTTGCTCCCGTAATAAGGCAAATCGAAAGGATCAAGGTCAAGTTCCACTGCCGGCATGTGTCCTCCAACTTTTGAAAATAGTTCAGGGTATTTCAGTCCATAATGAATTGCTGCAAATCCTCCGGCGGAAGCACCGCCTACGTATCTTCCGTTTCGAGAGGGGATTGTGTTGAAGCTGTCATCGACTAAAGGAACAATCTCTTGGATAAAATAATCCTCATATCTTCCGACATCTATAACATTACCATCTATCTTTTCCTGATGTGCAATCTTGGCAGAATTCAGTCCACGGCTATTATCCATTCGAGGACAAACGATAATCATCGGTTCTATCTTTGATTTGGCAATAAGAGTATCTGCTAATTGTGCCAAACCTAACTGCTCAATAAAGGACTCATCTCCATTTCTCCCATGCAGAAAATATAATACCGGAAATTTACCGCCATATTTATATTCATCAGGAAGATAGACCGCGAATGCCATCTGCTTGTTTAGGTAGGTGCTATTGTATGGAATATGTCGAATTTCACTCATTTTTCCAACGCTTAACCATTAGATAATCATCTTCTCTTTCTTCCAATATCTCAAAACCGGCTTTAAGATACATGCCTACGGCATAATTGGATTTATCGACCGACAATGAGACTTTTCCATATCCTATTTTATGAATAGCATCCAATAAGGAAGAAAGAAGCCTTGTGCCGATGCCTTTGCCTCGGTATTCGGGATAAACGGAGATTGCCAATTCAGGCGTTGAGTCATCAACCTTGCCGTATGAACAGCCGAGCCTCGACCATGTCGCCCCGACAATCAGACCGTCAACAACAGCCACCAGACATATATCATCCGGCAATTTGCCGAAATCTTTTACATACGCCCATATCATGGGTTGTTGCAATACAGTGCGAGGCACTTTCTGAGTTCCTTCCGGCTGATATATGGCTTCATAAAGGAATTCGGTCAAGAGCATTGCTTCGTCGGATTTAATTATGCGTATTGTAATATTATTCTGGTATTCCATTTCAATACAATTCCATGTTTCACCAAGACATCTGTAACTCTCAGTTTCTTGCCTGCCAACACGATGGAATCCAACCGATTCATAACAACGTATTGCAGCCGGATTGTTTTCAAACACGCCCAATGACACTTTTGTGGCTTCGAGTTTGCAGAATGCATAATCAACCGCCATGGAAAAGCCACGCGACTTTGACCCTTTTGGCCACGCAGGATTGTCCCCTTTGGTTACAATATGATTGACCCTTTTGGCCAAAATCGCATTGACCACTTAGTTTACCTATTGTCATAGATTTTTTTGTGTAGATTTGAGTACCCGAGTCCTGGTGTAACGGGGACGATAATAAAATCTATACAAATGGATAAACGAATCAAAAACATTTTAAGATGTTATGCGGTCGGCATGGGAATCAAGGAAACGGCGTCCACGTTTCATACTTCCCGTAATACTGTCCGCAAGTATGTCCGCTTGTTCCTTTCAAGCGGCAAGAGCATTGAACAGCTTCTTTCCCTACCCGATGGGCAGTTGGATGAACTGTTCGGCTGTACGGAGTCCCGGCATCGGGAACCTTCTTCCAGAAGGATCGAACTGGATGCCTTGCTTCCCGGATATGTATCCCGCCTGTCACGCAAAGGCATGAGTGTCCGAAAACTGTTCAAGGAATACCATGCCGAATATCCGGACGGTTTCCGGTTGTCTTCCTTCAAACGGGCTGTCCGTCAGTACAAGTTTCACATCAAGGTCGTCGGTCATGTCGAGCACTATGCCGCAGACCAGATGTATATTGACTTTGCCGGTGATAGGCTTGAAGTCGTTGATGAAATGACAGGTGAGACGAAAAAGGCCGAGGTGTTCGTCGCCATTCTTCCGTTCAGCCATTATACCTACTGCGAGGCCGTATGGTCCCAACGCAAGGAAGACCTGATAAAGGCATGCGAGAATGCCATGCAATATTTTGAAGGCGTTCCTGCGGCTATCGTCCCCGACAATTTGAAGGCGGCCGTTACACGCAGCGACCGCAACGAGCCTGCCATCAATGATGATTTCGCCGCTTTTGCCGAACATTACGGCTGTGCGGTCTATCCTGCCCGTGTACGCCACCCCAAGGACAAGGCCTTGGTTGAAAATGCCGTAAAGCTCCTTTACCGTTCCATTTACCTTGATATGGAGGGAATGACATTCTCCAGCCTGGAGGATCTCAATACCGCTATCCGTATCTCCCTGCTTGATTTCAATGAAAAGGTGATGGCCGGACGGGAGATGTCACGCAAGAAAATGTTCCTTCAGGGAGAGAAGGACTATCTTCGACCGCTTCCCGTGAAACGTTACGTGGTGAAAGAAAGGAAGCTAATGACTGTCGGGAATAACTCTTACGTCTCGTTGTTCAAACACCATTACAGCGTTCCAAAGGAGTATGTAGGCAGGCGCATGACGATTCTCTATGATGCCGACACGGTGGAAATCTACTGTGGCATGAGCCTTGTCGCCACCCATGACCGCTGTGACATTCCTTACGCTTATTCCTGGAAAAAGGAGCACAACCTGCCGGGACACTATGGTCCCTATGACAAGGACTTGGAGGAACTCTTCCGGCGTGCCTCGGAAATAGACAATATTGTATTGAACTATCTACGGGAAGTGGAGCGTGCCATGCAATATCCACCCAAAGCGTTCAGGTCATGCCGTGGCATCCTGACCCTGGAGAAAAAATACGGTCGTGACCGTCTGGTTGCGGCTTGTGCATGTGCGGACCAGAAGTTGCAATACGGATATCAGGCCTTGCGCGAGGTGCTTGAACTGGGAGAAGATGCGGATTTCCTTCCCGATGAGGACGGGAAAGTACAGCCCAACGTGACTTCCCCGGCTCCATTGACCCACAAAAATATACGTGGACGTGAATATTACAGAAAGGACAAACAATAAAACTCATATTTATGGAAGTAAACAATAAAACAGCTCCCGTAACGGGACAACAAGACCAGAATACCATATCACTGGATTTAATGAACCGCATGAAATTGCATGGTATGGCAGAGGCTTTCAGGGAAAGTCTTGCCGGTACCACTCCGCAATCCATGACTGCGGACACGTTCCTGTCCATGCTCCTTGCACGCGAATGGGACTATCGTGCACAGGCTGCCATTGCACGGCTTACCAAGAATGCGGCATTCCGCTACAAGGCCTATATTGAACAGATTGACTATGCCACGAACCGGGGGCTGGAGCGCAACCAGATGGAACGTCTCGCCACCCTTGATTTTGTGCATAAGGCACAGAACCTTTTCATTACCGGTTCTTCAGGAACGGGGAAAAGCTATCTGGCCTGTGCCCTCGGCCACGAAGCATGCAAAAGGGGATTCCGGACCTTCTATGCCAATGCCCCGAAACTGCTCGGTGCGCTGAAAGTCGCCAAAGTCAAAGGTACACTTGAAACGGAACTCAAGAAGATTGAGCGCTGCCAACTACTCATCCTTGACGACCTGTTCATCGTACCGCTTGACGCAAAGGAGCGTCCCATACTGCTTGAAATCATCGAGGACAGGCATGAACGGAAATCCATCATCATCACATCGCAGTACCCATCCTCCAATTGGTATGACATGGTAGGTGACCCGACAATAGCCGATGCAATCCTTGATCGTATCATACATACAGCTCATACCATAGAGCTATATGGTGAAAGTATGCGAAAGTTAAGGTCTAAGAAAAACGAGAAATTTTAAAAGGGTAAAATAAAATTGACCCCCAACACCAGGACTTTAAAGGGTCAATCATATTGTAGCCAAAGGTGGGCAAATCCTGCGTGGCCAAAAGGGTCAAAGTCGCGTGGCTTTTCCAACTGGTGCTGAACTGTGGGTCTGTTTCGTAATAGAAACTGTCCACGATGATTTGTATGTCAGGCTTCCCACGCATGAAATACTGCCTGTCCAAGTAGGTGGCTTTCGTTCGGTGGTACTGGTAGAACGCCAAGTTCCGCTGGAACGACTTTGAAATCCGGTCGGTTTCCGACAGCAGGTAGTCCCTTTGCACTTCCTCGCTGCCGCTGGGGAAGCGCACCTCTATCTTGTAAACGGTGTTGTAATAGATGATTTTGCTCGCTAAAAGCGGTTTCAGTTCCTTGAAGAAGTGTATTTCCTCTTCCGTGCTGGCGAACGGGTAGGAGATTATAAAGTTTTTGAGTTCGCCCAGTATCTCTTGCAGGTAGTCCACGCACAGGCGGCAGAGCGTCAGCGTGTCCGCTGCGGTGTCCTCGTATTCCTGTATCTGCCATTCCACTTTTTGAAGCAGTCCGGCGAAGTATGTTTCCAACGGTATCTTATGTTCCATAACCTTGTGCTTATCTTTTATGAAGCACAAAGTTACGGGCATAAAAAATCTGTTTTATTCTTGATTTTTCACATTACGTTCTTGTAACTGTGCATTTTCTTGTTTCCTGCGCTTTTCTGCGTATCTCGCCCGGTGTGTCCAGCAAGTAAGCCTTGCAGAAGTCGTTCAGGTTCGATGTCGATGCGAACCCGGTGGTGAACGCCACTTCGGTAAGTGTGAGGTTGGTGTTCTTCAGGTAGTGTTCCACGTCCTTTGCACGCTCCTTTATCACCCATTCCTTAGCCGTGTACCCGGTCATTTTCTTTACCTTCCGTCGGAACGAGCCGTATTCCATGCCGCATTTGTCCGCCAGTTGCTCGGCATCATAGACCATGTAGCCTTTCAGACGCACCATTTCGGTGAATGTCTGCCTGCCCAGCTCCGGCAGCATCCGTTCGGCGTGGCGCAGTTCCTTTTCCGTCACCAGCAGGCGGTTGTCCCTTACCGGGTTTCTCCGTAGCAGGTGGAAAGCGTGGCATACCGTGTTGTACACGTTGCAGAGGTACTGCCGTCCCGGTCGCATCCAGTGGAGCGCATCGCAGTAGGCGGTCAGTTCGGGTATCTCGTCCCGCTTGCGGTGCTGTTCCGCCAGTTCGTCCAGTATGGCGTAATGGGTGGTGGACATACCCAGCAGGATAATGATTGCCTTGTAGTCCTTGTATGCCGCCAGTGTCGGCGTTTCCGGCAGGCTCTTGAGCGTGTCGCACACGTGGGCGCACAGCCGCCCGTCCTTGCTGAACGGTTCAAGTTCCAAGTAGTTGTCCATTTTCCGGCTGTTGTGCAGCAGCCATGTTACCTTTTCGTCCAGTTCCTTGCAGGACGCTTCCAACTCCGCTTCGGGAGCGGGAAGCAATAATGATGTAATCCGTTGTTCCATATCTGATGTTTTATATATGAATGACATATCATTTGTTCCACCTCACGCAATCCGTCCAACCCCATTCATCGAACAGCCATGTTTCTAAGAAGAAAAGTACAAAGGGCAGCAGGAACAGAAAATATGCCTGTACTGCGCTGATATGCTTAGAGCGGCGGTAGCGGTTCAACAATGCCTGTACACGGGCTTTCCTGTATCGTGCAAGAATAAATACACAAATAAGCAAAAACATTGCACCTAAATAGCCAAGATGTAAGGACGACCATTGCGGTACACTGTTAATCAGGAGAAAGTTGCCGGGCAGAACTACTACCCACCACCAATACCAAAACAGCAGTATAAAACCTGACATCCGCCCTATCTTCTTGCCCCAAACCTCTCCCTTGAAATATAGGTAGTCAAAAAAATAGTATCTGTAATTCGTCCGGTTTGCACGTTGCTTCACTCGTTCAAAATAGTTATCTGTATTTTTTATTCCTTTATTATTCATAATGAGTTAGAAAGGAAC
>OIHK01000859.1_pt1 | contig 8003 bp, 6 predicted proteins | sample 1582551 | NCBI WGS metagenome assembly OIHK01 (sample SAMN02674887, study PRJEB24791) | human gut metagenome, SKBSTL062 | isolation source: stool | host: Homo sapiens | place: USA
TGGCCGCAACTGACGGGACTGATTGCAGCAACAGTTATCTGTTTCGCTATCTCTTATATCATGTTTATGAGGAGAGAAATACGATCCCGATAACTGACTCACCATAAAAGACGCAAAGGACACAGAGAAATAAGTTAAATGAATACAGCTGATAGATCAGATGATGATTACCGATCGGTTATTCACTTTTTACTCCGTGTCCTTTGTGTTTTCTGAATAAAAAATTATTGTCTGGAAATCTCGAAGCAGTGCTCTTTCTGTTCGAAGTAATATCTTATACTCAAGTGTTGCAAACGACAGATAGAATCGGCTATTGCTAGTCCCAGACCTGTAGATCCTTCCTTTTTAGTTCCTTGATAGAAACGTTCGAAGATATGTTCCTTATCCAACGGATTTTTTACTCCTGAATTTCGGAAAGTAATACTGTTTTTGGTGACAGTGATCCGGATATGTCCCCCGTCAATATTATGTACAAATGCATTTTTCAGGAGGTTAGTGAGTAAAGCAACAGCCAGGGATTCGTTCATTGTCACCTTGAAAACGCCTTGTTCATCTATCGTGACTTCTATGTTGCGATAATCATAAACTTCTTCGTAATCTTGCAGATATTGTTTGAGAAGTACATTGAGTTCCAATTCTTTGGTATCCGTAAACTGACCATTATCAATCTTGGAAAGCAATAATAGGGATTTGTTTAATTTAGTGATGTATTCTAAAGTCTGATGCGTTTTCATCAGTTCTTCCAGTTGTTTTTCTGATAGCGAATCATCTTCCATCAACATTTCCAATCGATTACGGCAGATAGCAAGTGGAGTTTGTATCTCGTGTGAAGCATTTCCGATAAACTGTTTTTGTTGTTCGAACATCTGCTCCGTACGTTCCACATAACGAATGGCAGCCTCATTTAATTTCCGGAATTCCGTGATTTGAGTATCGTTACTCAAAGGTTTATTTCTTTTTCCTGTTTGATAACCGTCCAGCCAGTGTAGAAGTACATAGAGCGGTCGCATATTCCGGTAAAATACCCATACGGAAATGATAATAATGCAGGATAATAAAGCTACATATAAAAATATAATCCACACCTGGATGGCATCTCTCAAATCGTCTTTTTCAATGCTGGGAGTTGATACTGTCAGCTCGTGGTATCGTCCTTCATCATCTTTAAAGATAGTAGTAAGAATACGTGCCGGCTCGGTCTCTCCTTTTTCTTCAATGTATACCATAGAGTCTTTATACTGAATATCCTCCCGGCTTTCCGCATACTCTTTGCTTACTTCCATCATATAATATTGATTGTTGGAGCCATTGGTTTTAGAAGGTAGCTCCTCTCCTGCCAATGCCCGGATAATGATGGTTTCCGAATAATCTTCCAAAGCATCATCCACTTCATCGTTGACTTCATCGATCATCGTAACATAAAAGAAGATAGCCCAGACCGTCAGTATAAGGGTCAGAGCAAGAGTAATACGAAGAATGATGTAATATATTAATTTCATGGACAATAATTTCTTTCTTTTTTATTCTACTATCATTTTATACCCAAATCCATAGACTGCTTTAATTTCAATAGTTGCACCGGAATCTTTGAGCTTTTTGCGAAGATTCTTGATTTGTGCATATATGAAGTCAAAATTATCGACCTGATCGATATGGTCTCCCCACACTGATTCGGCCAAAGTGTTTTTATTGATTAATCTTCCGGGACGATTGATAAAATATAACAGGATATCATATTCTTTTCTATTTAGTTCCACTTCCTGCTCGTTGACAAATACACGATATTTATCCGGTTCTATCCGTACGTTGCCTTGGCGGATATCAATCTCTCCATCATGCTGATGGCGACGAATCACGCTTTTAATTCGTGCATTTAGTTCAACCAAATGAAATGGCTTTGGCAAATAATCGTCCGCTCCCAGTTCTAATCCCAAAACTTTGTCTTCCAGAGAGTCTTTCGCGGAAATAATAATCACGTTCTCCCGCTTATGGAGAGCTTTCAGTCGTTCAAGAAGATCAAGTCCGCTTCCGTCCGGTAGCATGATGTCCAATAAGATACAATCATAGTCGTAATCTTCAATTTTGCGTAGAGCAGAATTGAAGTCACTGGCTGTTTCTACAACGTAACGTTCTTTTTCAAGTGAACATTGAATCAGTTCTCTCAAAGAGGGTTCGTCTTCTACAATCAATATCTTCATAATTTTGTCTCCTTTCTTTTTTACATACTACAAAGAAAAGGGATATTTCTGAAATAAAACTGAAATGGATTGAAAAAAGAGCTTGAAATAACTATTGAATGTCTAATGAACTGTTAGGACAGGCCATAAATAATATAATAAAAAAAAGAAAAGGATGAAAGCGATTGAGCCGTTTCCATCCTTTTTATAATTATGTGCGAATTTTGTTTAATAAGAACGTGCAAATATCACGCGGCAAGCAGATGGTTTACCTGTTACCATACATTTACCAGGTTCTTTGTCTCCCGGAACAAATGACTCGAACGGAATACAACGAATGGTTGCTTTAGTTTCTTCCTTAATTTTTTCTTCGGTTTCAGTAGTTCCATCCCAATGAGCCAGAATAAATCCGCCTTCTTCGATTTTTTCTTTAAATTCGTCATAGGTGTCTACTGTTGTAATCTTGGAGTTACGGTAGTCCAATGCTTTCTTGTAGATATTAGCTTGCATTTCTTCAAGCAAATTCTGAACGTATGTTTCAATGCCTTCACAAGTAACCGTTTCTTTTTCCAGTGTATCACGGCGCATCACTTCCATAGTGTTGTTTTCAAGATCGCGACCACCCATAACCAAACGAACAGGTACACCCTTCAATTCATAATCAGCGAATTTGAAGCCCGGGCGTTTGTTATCTGCATTATCATATTTCACAGAGATACCCAATGCTTTCAACTTAGCTACAATGCCTTCTACTTTAGCGTCAATTTGTTTCAGTTGTTCGTCATTCTTATAGATAGGAACGATTACTACCTGAATCGGAGCCAAATGTGGAGGTAATACCAATCCGTTGTCATCCGAGTGAGTCATAATCAATGCACCCATCAAACGAGTAGAAACACCCCATGAAGTAGCCCAAACATACTCCAACTTGTTTTCCTTGTTAACGAACTGAACATCGAATGCCTTTGCAAAGTTTTGTCCCAGGAAGTGGGAAGTACCACTTTGCAATGCTTTTCCGTCCTGCATCATGGCTTCTATTGTGTAAGTGTCAAGTGCACCTGCAAAACGTTCATTGGCTGATTTCACTCCCTTTACAACGGGAACAGCCATATATTTTTCTGCAAATTCACCATATACATTCAACATTCTGATTGCTTCTTCCTCTGCTTCTTCACGGGTAGCATGAGCGGTATGTCCCTCTTGCCACAGGAATTCGGCAGTACGCAGGAAAAGACGGGTACGCATTTCCCAACGGAAAACATTCGCCCATTGGTTACAGAGAATAGGCAGGTCACGGTATGACTGAATCCAGTTCTTATAAGTATTCCAGATGATTGTTTCTGATGTCGGACGGATAATTAATTCCTCTTCCAATTTAGCTGCAGGATCTACTACGACTCCTGAACCGTCTTCTGCATTCTTCAAGCGATAATGTGTTACTACGGCACACTCTTTCGCAAACCCTTCTACGTGTTCTGCTTCGCGGCTTAAGAATGATTTCGGGATTAATAGCGGGAAATATGCATTTACGTGTCCTGTTTCCTTGAACATGTCGTCCAATTGACGTTGCATTTTCTCCCAGATAGCGTATCCGTAAGGCTTAATCACCATACATCCGCGCACGGCAGATTGTTCTGCCAAATCAGCTTTTACCACCAAATCGTTATACCACTGTGAGTAGTTTTCACTACGTTTGGTAAGGTCTTTCAGTTCTTTTGCCATTATATTTTTCTATTTAAAGTTTTCTTGAGTGTTAAAACAGGGTGCAAAAATACGAAAAATGCATGAACTGCCCTATTCTTCATGCATTAATTTTCTAAAGTCATTTGCTTCTATATTACATATCTCATTTTTCATATTCGTTATATCGTTGCATCCGCGACTATGCTTGTTCAGCATAGCGCCTTTTTGAGAACTAAAGGCACTATGACCCGATGAAAAGGTTTTATACAAAAGAAATAAGCCTTTCCTACCCAATTATGGTATTTTACTAATGTGGTAACCTCAATCATTTGTTTTCCTGTTTCCAATGGTGTAATGAAAATATCGACATAAAACAATAAATGTTTATCGTCTTTTCTCATAATTGCTTCTTGCTTGTCTTCCTCTATAATAAGTTCTTCACTTTCAATAGCTTTAGTTTCTATACCGAAAGGTTTGACTAAACAGGCCCTTATTGCATACAACATTCGGAGCCAAGCGGGGTTATGAGCAAAGACTTTTAAAATAATATCTTTAGGAGACAAACGATTTTCTGTAACTTCTATGGAAAAACTGTCACTGTAATCTACGGGGAGATATTTCTCTATTTTCTTAGCCATATTGGTTATTCAATTAGGGTTATTCTACAATAGTTTAGTTTAGGTTTCCTCCGATAATAGATAAAACCATAGAAAAGGGGGCTTGAAAAATAAAAAATCAGGCAGTTTATTTAAGATAACCACCTGATTTTCAAAAGAGCGGTAAACGAGGCTCGAACTCGCGACCTGCGGCTTGGGAAGCCGCCGCTCTACCAACTGAGCTATTACCGCATATTTACTGCATTTCTCGACTCAAAAGCCTTATGAAATGGTGATGCAAAGGTAAACATAATTTTTATATCTCAAATAAAATCGCAGAAATTTTAATGCAAGAAAAAAGAGAAATCAAAGCATCTTCAATTCTTTTGTTTTGATGAAAAACAACCGGATATAAAAAAACGCATATTAGTAGCCCGTATAATTAAAAATATACAGATTGACGATAGTCGCTATAGAAAAAACTCCAGGATTTCCGGTTAATAAGATTCAGATATAAACTATTTTAGTGAATAATCTATCACTAGGTTCTAAATAGAGAATGAATATTGAATATGTGAGAATAAAGTTGCTTATATTATTTCAAATTGACAGATTTAGTTTCTAGCAAAATAAATAAGATTTAGAAACAAACAGGTACTTTATGGGCTATTTGGTAGCTTCCTTTTAAAGGGAGAACACGCTTCTCACCGACCAACGGTTGGTTCCATTTAAAGGAACAGAGCTTTTCCTTTAAAGAAACAACTCCAATATGCATTTATATTTTGTATAATCAAGTAGTTTATATCCATTAATAACACGCTTATTGCATATACTTGCATTATTTTATGCATCATTTTTTCTATCTGATAGAAATGATACAAACGTGATTCAAAGAGAAGATGAAAAATAGAACATCTTATAAAAAAGCGTTGAAACCTTCTTTTGTTGTATTGCTATATTCTTTCTGATGAACAAACCTCTCTTTTCATCTGTTAGAATATCTCAAATTCAGATATAACCTAACCAGTATGAAAAAAAATAAGCGACTTTTTATACTATTGACTTTGTATTTTTCCATCGGTCAGATAGATGCACAGATACCATTAAGTTTCGAAGAATCACTGCATCTGTTGAATCAAGGAAATCAGAGTCTGAAAATAGCAGATAAGAGTATTGAGATTGCGAAGGCTGAACGTGATAAGTTGAATGCTTTTTGGTATCCTAGTCTTCAATCTACAGGTGCGTTTGTACACATGTCGGAGAAGATCGAAGTCAAACAGCCTTTATCGCAGTTTACCGATCCGGCTAAAGACTTTGTACATTCCATTATTCCGGATGACCAAATCATTTCGTCTATACTGGATCAAATTGGGGCAAATACCCTTATATTTCCTTTGACTCCAAGAAATCTGACAACTGTTGATTTATCAGCCGAGTGGGTACTCTTTTCCGGTGGTAAACGCTTCCGTGCCACCAACATCGGAAGAACGATGGTCGACTTGGCACGGGAAAGTCGGGCACAGGTATCGGCCAATCAGCAAAATCTATTAGTTGAAAGTTATTATGGGCTTCGACTGGCACAACAAATTGTGACGGTTCGTGAAGAAACCTACAACGGATTAAAGAAACATTATGAAAATGCCTTGAAGTTAGAGGCAGCAGGAATGATTGACAAAGCAGGAAGGCTTTTTGCCCAGGTAAATATGGATGAAGCCAAACGTGCATTGGAAGCTGCGCGAAAAGAAGAAACAGTAGTGCAAAGTGCCTTAAAGGTTTTGCTGAATAAAAAGGATGCAGATGCCAATATCATTCCTACCTCTCCCCTTTTTATGAATGATTCATTGCCACCTAAAATGCTATTTGATCTTTCAGTAAACAGTGGGAACTATACACTCAACCAATTACAGCTGCAGCAGCATATTGCCAAACAAGAAGTGCGGATTGCCCAAAGCGGCTATTTGCCGAATATAGCCCTTTTCGGAAAACAGACCTTGTATTCGCATGGCATTCAGAGTAATTTATTACCGCGTACCATGGTAGGCATTGGTTTTACATGGAACCTCTTTGACGGACTGGATCGTGAAAAAAGAGTGCGGCAATCGAAATTAACGGAACAAACTCTGGCTTTAGGCCAGATGAAGGCTCGTGATGATCTGGCTGTTGGGGTAGATAAGCTTTATACGCAGCTGGAAAAGGCACAGGATAATGTAAAAGCTTTAAATGCAACGATTGCTTTAAGTGAAGAATTGGTACGCATCCGAAAGAAATCATTTACAGAAGGGATGGCAACTTCTACCGAAGTTATTGATGCTGAAACCATGCTTGCCAGTGTAAAAGTGGCTCGCCTGGCAGCATATTATGAATATGATGTGGCACTAATGAATCTACTCTCGCTTTGTGGCACACCGGAACAATTTGCAAACTATCAACCTAAACCGTAACAAACAATGAAACCAACTAGTAAAACCCTATCATGGGCTTTTGTCATCATTCTTCTGGCTGTCGGTATTTTCACCGGCTTGGGAGTTATATTAATGCATAAACAGCCGCTGGTCTTGCAAGGACAAGCTGAAGCAACAGAAATCCGTATCAGTGGGAAACTTCCCGGCCGTATCGACACTTTCTTCGTTCAGGAGGGAGACTGGGTACACCGGGGAGATACTCTTGTCGTCATTAATAGCCCTGAAGTACATGCCAAGTATCAACAAGTGAATGCCTTGGAACAGGTGGCAGTACAACAGAACAAGAAAATAGATGCCGGAACCCGTCGTCAGATCGTGGCTACTGCACTGCAATTATGGAATAAAACGAAGAGCGATCTTACTCTCGCCCAGACAACTTACAACCGTATTCTTACTTTATATAAGGACAGTGTCATTACTTCTCAAAGAAAGGATGAAGTAGAAGCTATGTATAAAGCGGCTGTAGCAGCCGAACGTGCTGCCTATGAACAGTATCAGATGGCTGTAGATGGTGCACAAAAAGAAGATAAAGCGTCTGCTGCCAGCATGGTGGATGCTGCTCGAAGCACAGTGGATGAAGTCTCGGCTTTGCTGGTCGATGCTCGGTTGACCGCTCCGGAAAACGGTCAGATAGCAACAATCTTCCCTAAACGTGGAGAGTTGGTTGCACCGGGAACTCCCATTATGAATTTGGTGGTGATGGATGATATACATGTTGTTCTTAACGTGCGTGAAGATCTGATGCCGCAATTTAAAATGGACGAAACATTTGTTGCGGATGTGCCCGCTATCGGTAAAAAAAATATTGAATTCAAAATCTATTATATTAGTCCGCTAGGCAGTTTTGCTACCTGGAAATCAACCAAGCAAACCGGAAGTTATGACTTACGTACCTTTGAGATTCATGCCCGTCCAACCCAAAAGGTGGATGACTTGCGTCCCGGCATGTCCGTGTTATTGACTTTAGATTAATCGACATCAAATAAACCAGAGAATGGATGAATCACAAACATATTCCCCTTTTCGTTCCGTACTGCTCAGAGAGTGGCGGCGAATGACTTCACGGCGCCTTTATTTTGGTGTCT
>OIHK01000864.1_pt1 | contig 7957 bp, 10 predicted proteins | sample 1582551 | NCBI WGS metagenome assembly OIHK01 (sample SAMN02674887, study PRJEB24791) | human gut metagenome, SKBSTL062 | isolation source: stool | host: Homo sapiens | place: USA
TGACGAACAGGACGAAGAGAGCCAGCAGACCTCCGCAGAAGATGAAGAGGTACTGAGCCTTCAAACCCTTGAACTCGACCGGACGACCGATACCCTTGTTTATCGGGTATTCAGCCATACATTGTTTATTAAAGGAAGAATGAGCGCAGGATAGTGGCGGCGACAATCAAGAAGATACAAGCCCCGAACCACGAGGCGGCGGTCTTCGAGGTGTCCGGGTCTCCGGACGAGAATTTTCCGTACACTTTCACGCCACCGATAAGCCCGACTACCGCGCCGATGGCGTAGATTAATTTCGTGCCGGGGTCGAAATACGAACTCACCATAGAGGTGGCTTCGTTGATGCCAGCCAGACCGTTTCCCTGTGCGAAAGCGGAGGCGGTTGCGGCAATCATAAGTGCCGCAGCGATGATTAACTTTTGTCTGATGTTCTTGTTCATAAACTGTTCTTTTTTGTGCCGTTCAAAGGGTGGATAGTCCTTTTTCGGGCGGTTGATACTTGATTACTTTACTTTGGTTTTAGTGGTTGCCCGTTTGTTTCTACGGACTTGGGGCTGTCCGTTGCGGGTTGGCTGTACCTTGTACCGCCGTGCGCGTGGGTGTCGTCATTTTACGTTTTCATTTCCATTCTTTTTTAGTTGTTATACATAGTTTCGGAAGTCGAACTCCTCGATGTTGTCGGGAATCACGAACACCTTTTCCTTTTGTTGTGTCACGGTCATGTTCACCGTGTCCACGAAAACTGCCATCGCCTTTGCAATCCTCTCGCTCATTGCTTCATCGGTCAGGCGTTCCGTTATTCTTGTGAAAAGCTCTGTCCCGTCCAGTTCCGTCATGACCTTTCCGGCGTGTCGCATTTCCTCATCGGATGGTGATTCCTTCCGTATGGTGTGTACTGCCATGTCAATATCCTCGAAGCTACTTCCCGAAGCCTGCTTTTTGTCTGGTTCTTCATCCTCCGGTTCATCTTCTCCGTACTCCAGTTCCGAGGGCGGGATGCTCGTGAAGGTTTCATCGAGTTTGTCCTCCGGTACTTGTGTCGGGCGTGAGACGGTTTCCGTGTTTCCGTCGTCAAAAGTAGCCTCTTCCTCCGACAGCTCAATGCCTTTTTCCGAAGTGGCGGCTTCTTGCGTCGGTATGGCAGCGGTTGTCCGGGTCGATGCCATCTTGAAACGGCTCTTGCCAATGATGTCCGAGGTGTCTGCGTGAGGTATTTCCTTATCCTTTCCTTGCTCTGCCACCGTACTGTCCAATGACCGCCACAGCCCGGCAATATGTCTGAAGAAACGGATGAGCTTCGTGTCCATGATGCGGTCATAGAACAGCAGAAACAGAAACCACACGTTGCAAGCAACCGATACGATTAAAAACGCCTTTGTCATAATCTTACTTTTTGGGCGTTTTCAATCTGTTCCATGTACTGCTGCCCGTATTGTCGGAAATGGTCGCGGAGGATGTTATCCACAAACTTGCCGATGCTCAAACCGTTTCCCATCCGACTGGTAACGATAGCGACTTTCTCATGAATTTCTCGGCTGATGTATATACATTGCCGCGTTTTGATTTCCGATGCTTGCAGGAAAGTCGAGAGCGGTTTGTCTCTGCCTTTATCCTTGCGGAAGTCAACGCCGGTATTTTCCTGATCGTAGTCGGTTGTACACTTTGCTGCACTGGCAGCGGTTCTTTCACTCTTTCCTGTTTGCAGGCAGTCTGCCTGTCGGTTCTTCTTTGTTCTTTTCATACTCCTTTGTTGTTTATTGTTTCTATAGATTATAGGATTCCATGTGCCGTTTGAACGATTCGGCTATCTCGTCTTGGAACAGCATGAAATGGTGTGTCAGCACGTTGTCAAGAAAAGCCGCAATAGTCACCTCGTTGCCTCCGATTACATGGAGCATTTTCTGTATGCGGTCGTGGTACTCCTTGCGGATATATACCTGCTTGCCGAGCCTTGCCGTGACATTGGATCCACACATGAATACCGTGTCATAATCCTGCTTTTCCGGCTTGCCATTCCTGCGCTTGCGTTCCGGTTCCTCTTTGGGACGGGAAGCAGGCGATGTAATCACCGTCTGTAATTCTTCTTTCGGAGGTGGGACAGGAGCGTTTCCGCCCGTACTTCTCGCTTCCGGCGGAATGCTTGTATCGTCCAGCCGAAACGAGTTGATTACGGCTTCGCTGTCGATGTCCTCGATTCTTGTTTTCTTTGCCATGACATTCAGTTTTTGATGATGCCGAGAATCTCATCCGCGAGTTTGTCAAGGTTGCTGCCGCGTATCAGCGTTTTGTCCGCAGGGAATGCCGTGGAACGGAATACAGCCTTGCGTTCTGCCGCTGTCTCCTTGCGGAAACGCTTGCTGTCCGGCAGGTATGTTTCCAGAATGGGCAGGGCGAACTCGGCACAGACTTTGTCGTATGCCTTGTATAGTTCTGTCTTTTCGCGTCCGTCCACCATGTTCCACACGAGATAAATCCCTTTGATGCCGGACTTGCCCGTGCTTATCATCTGTTCGTTGATGACAGTGGCGAACTTGATGGAACTCTCCATCACCACACGGTCGGCGATGATGGGCGTGAAGATATAGTCCATTTTGGAAATGGTCTGTACCACGTCGGCGTTGTTGATGGTTCCCGGCAGGTCGAAGAACACGAAATCGAGGTCGGGCTGCGCTTCTACCAGATTTTCTGCGGTTCTTATCGCGTCTTCCGCACGGCTGCATCTGATTGGGTACGGATTTTTCTTCAGCCGCTTGAGTTGCTCATACGCCAGCACTTTGTAATGCCCGTCCTCCATGACGGCTTTCATGTCACGCTTGCGCATATCATGGATACTGTACTGCGGAAAATCGCAGTCCACCACGGCTACGTTATAGCCTTTCACATAGTGCAGGTAGCTTGCCACAAGCACTGTCAGGGTTGTCTTACCCGCTCCACCTTTCTGCGTGGAGATTGCCACATAAGTTGCTTCTTTCATTTGTCTGATAATTTATTTGGTTATACATCTGTCCGGTGGCGGTAGCGTATTGCCATTCATACATACGCACGCGCTTCCATTTATTCCGCCATTCCTTAATCCGGCTGTGCCTGCGGGCATTCATCGGTCTGTCCAATCACCCACGCCTTTATCCGTCCGTATGGACGTGTGCTTGGAAAACCGGCTGAATATGTACACCCGTGTTCAGCCGGTTGGATTGATGTCCGGATTGCTGTCCGAACATCCGGCGGAAGGAGTGTATTTTCAGTCCCACATCCGAATCACACTGCAAATAAACAAGGATATTTTGGAACTTGTATCACTTCTCCGGCAAGTGGCAGCACGTTGCGCCGGTTGACACTGATTGTCCGGGTCAAGCCTCTGTCCGATACTGCGTTAAGGGCGTAACTTTGCACCCGAACGGCAGGGTTCGCCGCAGGTGGCGCAGCCCGGAGTTTGAAAGGCATTCCCCCCAATCCGTCCCCGACGGATTTTTATGTTCACCTGAACATAGCAAGGTATGTTTTCAGCCGCTCAAAATATTTTGAGCATCCCGGAAAACGCCTTGCCCTTGCAGGGGCGGGCTTACCCTCCGAAGTCGGGAAGCCTCTCAAACCTACGGTGTCTGTGCCATGAAGCGGCGGCTTATGCCGTCAAACCGCTAAATCCAAAGTAATATGAGTGAAAAAAAAAGAAACAAAGGCGGGAGAAATCCCAAACTCGATCCGGCGGTGTTCAGATACACCGTCCGTTTCAGCGAGGAGGAACACAACCGTTTCCTCTCCATGTTCGAGAAGTCGGGCGTTTACGCCAAGTCGGTTTTCCTGAAGGCGCACTTCTTCGGGCAACCGTTCAAGGTACTGAAAGTGGATAAAACGCTGGTGGATTACTACACCAAGCTATCTGATTTTCATGCGCAATTCCGCGCAATAGGCACGAACTACAACCAAGTCGTGAAGGAACTGAGGCTGCATTTTTCCGAGAAAAAGGCGATGGCGTTGCTCTACAAACTGGAGCAACAGACCGTCGAACTCGTGAAACTGAGCCGCCAGATTGTGGAACTGTCTAAAGAGATGCAGGAAAAATGGTCGCAAAAATCAGTGTAGGAAACTCGTTGTACGGCGCACTTGCCTACAACGGGGAGAAGATCAACAAGGAGGAAGGACGGCTGCTGACGACCAACCGCATCTACAATGACGGTACGGGAACGGTGGACATCCGCCGGGCGATGGAGGACTTCCTCGCCCTGATGCCCGTGCGGTCGAAGGTGGAGAAGCCGGTGGTGCATATCTCGCTCAACCCGCATCCCGACGATATGCTGACCGACACCGAGCTTCAGGACATCGCGCGGGAGTATCTGGAGAAGATGGGCTTCGGCAACCAGCCCTATATGGTGTACAAGCATGAGGGTGCGTCCGTAAAGGTCGCATGATAAATATCTCTTTGGCAAGAGATTAGGTTAGTGTTCCGAATAACACAATAAGTTTAACCCCTATAAAGACGCAAAAGCGGATTTATAGACATAAAAAAACGAGTATGTTATACAACCTATTCCCATCCGACTTACCCTGCGGAGAAATCTTTAGGGGGAACATAGCACTTCGGAAAAGCGATAAGTCAGCTAACTGTCATGCTGCTACTGAATTGCAAGGGAAAAAGACAGACATGAGGATGAAGCCTGATTGGTTGAACGATAATCCAATGGTCGAACTTGTGACTATGGCGGAAGACAGCTATTTACGCCATACCATGACACCAAGCCCAGTTCTTCGTATGGGCATGGCAGGAACTTGTCATGGCATAACCGCAATAAGCGGAGATAAGGATGAAAGTCGCATCCGACAGTCTGTTGCGCCAATAGTTATCATGTGTGCTAAACGGAGATTGCCTAAATCGAAATGCCGTAACACGGCTATGAGCAACGGCTCTGAATATTCGACAAGGCAACGGAGTGTCCATAGTAGTCTGAGCAAGGGAAAGCCTTGTACATGGCAAAGGGACACAGTTGGTATCTTCAATATGACTAAAGGATAACGTGAGAGACGTATGAGAAATCCAGAAGTCATATTGAACACTCTATGCTCACACAGTAAGGACAAGGACTACAAGTATGAGCGTATCTACCGTATCCTGTTCAATGAAGAACTGTTTATGCTTGCCTATGAGAAAATGAAGTCCAAACCGGGAAACATGACCGCAGGAACGGACGGAAAAACCATAGACGGCACAACACTCCAACGGATAGGTAAACTGATTGACAGTCTCAAAAATGAGAGCTATCACCCCAAACCTGCAAGGAGGGTATATATACCCAAAAAGAACGGGAAGAAACGTCCTTTGGGCATCCCCTCTTTCGAGGATAAGTTAGTACAGGAAGCCGTAAGAATGATTCTTGAAGCAATCTATGAAGGTCACTTTGAGGATTCATCACACGGCTTCCGACCACGCAGAAGTTGTCATACAGCACTGACAAGCATACAACTGACATTTACGGGCGTAAAATGGTTTATCGAAGGAGACATTAAAGGATTTTTCGACAACATAGACCATCAGACACTCATAGAAGTCTTGCGTAAGCGAATTGCAGATGAACGTTTTCTGCGTCTTATATGGAAATTCCTAAAGGCAGGTTATGTTGAAAATTGGAAATACAATCGTACTTATTCAGGAACTCCGCAAGGTGGCATTGTCAGTCCTATACTGGCAAACATATACCTTGACCAGTTCGATAAGTATATGAAAGAGTATGCACAGGCTTTTGACAAGGGAGAAAAACGGAGAACGAGAAAGGAGTACAATAGTCTGAACGCCAGGACTGTAAGTCTGCGCAAAAAATGGAGGGAAGAAACGGACAAATCCGTAAAATCCCAATTGCTGGACAAATTAAAGAGAATGCAGGAAGAAAAGTTAGCGATGCCATGCAGTGACGAAATGGATGAGAATTTTCGTCGTCTCAAATACATTAGGTATGCTGACGACTTCCTTGTAGGGGTAATTGGCTCAAAATCAGAAAGTGAAAGAATTAAAGCGGACATTGCCGCATTCATGCGTGAACGCCTAAAACTTGAACTTTCAACCGAAAAGACATTGATTACCCATGCACAGGAAGAGGCTAAATTCCTCGGATTTCATATTACCGTCCGCTCATTGAATGTACGCAAGCGTAACCGAAAAGGTGCGCTGAAGAGAGACTTCAAAGGAAAGGTAATGCTGAATTTATCATCCGAAACGGTTAAAGAAAAACTTCAAAATCTTGGAACTATTCGTTTTACACAAAAGGATGGTAAAGTTATTTGGAGACCTAAGATAAGAACGGCACTGACAGGAATGGATGCCGACAAAATGGTAGCCAAATACAACCTTGAAATCAGAGGATTCTATAATTACTACTGCATAGCCAATAATGTCTCGGCAACATGCGCAGACTTTGGTTACATCATGAAGTATAGCCTTTATAAGACTTTGGCGCGAAAGTACAACAGTTCGCTCCGAAAGATAATAAGGAAATACACTAAGGACAAAGTGTTCTCTATTCCCTATAAAGACTCTAAAGGGAACGAGAAGCAAAGAATCCTTTACCATGATGGCTTTAAACGCAAAACAGTAGGATTCCATGAAACCTGCGATAACATTCTATTCACCCATTATCCCAAACGCTCTCTCGCAGAACGCTTGAGAAATAATGTATGTGAAGTGTGTGGAGGAAAAGGTCCTTTGGTAATGCACCATATCAGAACACTCAAATCCGCCAATAAGAATACACCGTGGGGAAAACAGATGCTACTTATGAATCGTAAAACCATTGCTGTATGCGAAGAATGTTTTGCAAAAATCAAAGAAGCAGAGCAATAGAGTGCTTACTAACGGAGAGCCATATACATGGGAACATGTACGTATGGTTCGGGGGCAGACATGGGGAAACCAGCCATAGGAATATGGTATGGCGCCCTGTGTCGAGCCTACACATAGACCGCCACCACCTGCATATCGTGACGGTGCGGGTGGACGGGGACGGCAGGAGCATAGACACCCGGAACAACTTTTACCGTAGCAAGCAGATAACCCGCGAGCTGGAACGGAAATACGGGCTGCATGACGCGGAACGGAAAAGCCGCCGTACCGATATGCCGCTGCATAAAGTGCATGTTTCGGCGGGCGATGTGAAGAAACAGGCGGGGAATGTGGTAAAGGAACTTAACCGCCGTTACCGTTTCCAGACGATGGGCGAATACCGCGCCCTCCTTTCCTTATATAATATGACGGTGGAGGAAGCGCGGGGCAACGTGCGCGGACGGGAATATAATGGGCTGGTCTATTCCGTTACGGACGACAGTGGCAACAAGGTCGGCAATCCTTTCAAGTCCTCGCTCTTCGGGAAGCCCGTCGGCTATGATGCCGTACAGAGAAAGTTCGCCCGTTCAAAAACGGAAATCAAGGACAGAAAACTCGCCGACATGACGAAGCGCACCGTCCTTTCCGTACTGCAAGGCACGTATGACAAGGAGAGGTTCATTGCCACACTCAAGGAGAAAGGTATTGACACCGTGCTGCGCTATACGGAGGAAGGACGCATCTACGGGGCCACGTTCATCGACCACCGAACAGGATGCGTGTTGAACGGCTCACGCATGGGCAGGGAACTGTCCGCCAACGCCTTGCAGGAACACTTCACGCTGCCATACGCCGGACAGCCGCCGGTTCCGCTTTCCATTACCACGGAGGGTCAGGAAGAAACGCAAGCTCCGTCCACTTCCGAATACGGAAGGGACTTGGACGGCATGGGCTTGTTCTCTCCCGAAGGCCCGGCAGTGGACGCCGAGGAGGAAGCCTTCATCCGGGCGATGCAGCGCAGGAAGAAAAAGAAGAAGCGCAAGGGCTTGGGAATGTAATCAGTCAGACAAAGTATCAACAATCAAAACAATTTCAAGGTATGTCACAACAAGAAGACGATTTGAGGGCATTGGCGAAAATCATGGATTTTCT
>OIHK01000961.1_pt1 | contig 7165 bp, 6 predicted proteins | sample 1582551 | NCBI WGS metagenome assembly OIHK01 (sample SAMN02674887, study PRJEB24791) | human gut metagenome, SKBSTL062 | isolation source: stool | host: Homo sapiens | place: USA
GGCTTTATAACCGTTCCGCTGTACAACACCAGCACCTTCGCCTTTGCCACCGATGACCAGAAAGCCGAGATGCTCTCCCTTGCCCAGAAGGCTGCGGACAGCTACAACGCCGCCGCCCCGGAGGACGCCTCCAGCCAGATGGCCGCCTTTAACAGCATCGCAAGCAGCGCACTGACCGGGATCTGCGCCGTGCTGGATGCAGAGGTTCCCTCCACCAGCACCTTGCAGACCGACCTGCTGAGCGAAAGCGACCTGACCGACGCCTTTACGCAGGAGGGTGCCGCCGATACCCTGCGCGGCCTTGCCTACGGACAGGCAGCCGCCATCCAGTACACCGGCTACGCCATGATGCTGGCCGTCCGTCTGGACCCGCTGAGCGTTTCCTCGCTGGACGCTCTGCGCAGTCAGATCCTGAGCGACATGAAGGGCGAGGAGCTGAACGATGCCCTTGCCGCCTACGGTGCCCAGCTGGACAGCACCCTGAGCAGCTCTGCCATGAGCAAGCTGCCCGCTTCCAAGATCGTGAACGCCACCAGCGCCAACAGCTGATAACAGTATAAAAATCGCAAAATGGGGTCGGGGAAAATCCCGACCCCATTTTTTATTATAGAACTACAAAGCAGACCCAGCAGGCTCTTTCGGAGCCGGTGCCGGGTCTGCTTTATATGTTAGAAAGTCAGGGAATGCCGCCAAGGAAACAGAGTCTTAGCGTACATCACTTCTCGTTCTCGTAGCTGAGGACAGCGTAGGGGTAGAAGATGTTGGCATCCAAGTAGCCTGCCCAGCGGCCGGGCTTGCGGGTGTAGTAGCCGATGGGAATATCGCCCCGGATGACGCCCTTGACCAGAATGAGCATATGGCGGAGGTACTCCACGCTGAAGGGGTTCAGGTTCTCCCAGTGGCCCGTCAGCAGCTCGTAGTCCACATCCTCGTTCCGCAGCAGCACCTCTGCCATGAAGTGCTCCAGACTCGGCAGATAGGTGTCGGTGGCAGCTTCCATCATGAACAGGTCGCCAGAACCAACGGCGTCACCGGTAAAGATGTAGTCCTTGTAGAAGAACACCACAGAGCCCTTGGTGTGGCCCGGCACGTCCACCACTTCCAGCTCCTCAGAGCCGATGCGGACCGTGTCACCATCTACGATGTTCACCAGCTTCAGGTCCTCGGCGGTGAGACCGAAGAATTTCTGCATGCTGGAGATCAGGTCCTCCCGGTCATCGGGGTGGATATAGGTGCGGCGGACCTTGCCGGACTTCAGCAGGGAGGGGATGCCCAGAATGTGGTCGCCGTGCTTGTGGGTCAGCAGGATATCCAGCTCTGCGTCAGGGTTGGTCAGCACGTTTTCCCGCAGGTAGGCATAAAGGTCTGCTGCGCCGGAGCCGCCCATGGCGGTGTCAATGACCAGGGCTTCCTTGCCCAGATCCAGCACCCACAGGGTGTCCATGCCAAAGTCCATAACACGGGTGATGTTGTACTTTACCGGGTAGTGACTGAACATCATGTTGGGGTTTAGCTTGCCGTGCTGGGTCCGGGTGAGGGACTGGGTGAACATCCAGTTATAGGGGGTGCCGATGCTGTACACCCGCTCCCAGACCTTGTGGGGCTCCGGCATGGAACCGGCGGTAAAGCCCTCGTACTTCACGCAGGAGCAGCCGGCATCCTTCAGGGCCTGCACAGCCTTGGCGGTCTCAGCCTCGGGCATCTCGGGGTCATCCTTGCAGTGGTAGGCCCAGACAGGGGTGTTCTTGATGGCCTCAAATGCGCCGGGGACGTTGTACCACTGGGCAGGCACCATGCCGCACATGGGGATGGCAGCGGCAAAGTAGTAGGGGTAGGCCAGGATCATGTTCCAGACACCGGTACCGCCCATGGACATACCCTCGATGTAGATACGGTCCGGGTCGATGCGGTGGGCAGCCACATAGCTGTCGATAGCAGACTTCAAGGCCGTAACGGTGTCCGGGTCGGTCCAGTTCTTGCCGGGGCACTGGGGTGCAAACAGGTAGGTGGGGTTCTTCTGGATCATTTCGTCAGAAATGTAGAAGGTGGCACCGTCGTTGGCGGTAAGCTGGGTGCCGTTGGGGCCCACACCGTCCTCACCGTGGAGGAAAACGATCAGGGGCAGCTTCCCCTTCAGGGCAGGGGCGTAACGGCGAGGGTTGTAGGCATAGTACTCCACTCCGGCAGCACTGCCGGCCTTGAAACGCTTGGCCAGCGCATTGCGGTCGGGGCTGTCCACCTTGACCAGACAGTTCTGGTCGGCGTCCTGGGCAAAGGCGATGCCACTGGTGCCCAGCACACTGGCAACAGCTGTAAAGGCGGCGGTGCTACGCATAAAGTCACGTCTGCTCAGTTCCATGGTCTTTTCTCCTTTTCTTAGTCGAAAAAATGAATACAGTTTGTGAATGCCGTACGGAAATCCCTCACCATATCAGATGAGAGTTGTCGTTAATATATTAATATATCAGAAAAGTACTGTCAAGAATGCGCCGAAAACTTTGGAGAAGGCTCTAAGCCGGGCTGTCGGGGTTTGTCAAAAATGACGAAGTCCATCCTGCCAAAAAGGGGCCGTTGCAAAATAGCTCTCTGAAAAAATATGCACAAAACCCGGAACCTTTTCAGGGCCAAAATGGCTCAAAAAGGGTTCCGGGTCTCTGTTTTTGCACTATTTCTTTGTGCTAGTTGCTATCGCATTTTTATTTTGCAACAGCCCCACAGGTGCAGAAGATCAGCCCTCGATGAGCTCGACGGTCTTCATCTTGACGGGGGTCTTGGGCTTGTCGTTCCAGTCGGTGCGGACAGCAGCGATCTTATCCACAACGTCCATGCCGGCAACCACCTTGCCGAAGGCGGCGTACTGGCCGTCCAGATGAGGAGCGGGGGCCACCATCACAAAGAACTGGCTGCCGGCGGAGTTGGGTGCCATGGTGCGGGCCATGGACAGCACGCCGGTCTCGTGGATCAGGTCATTCTGGCGGAAGCCGTTGCCGGCGAACTCGCCGTTGATCTCATAGCCGGGGCCGCCCATGCCGTTCCCGTTGGGGCAGCCGCCCTGGATCATAAAGCCGGGGATGACACGGTGGAAGGTCAGGCCGTTGTAAAAGCCTTCCTTGACCAGCTTTTTGAAATTCTCACAGGTGATGGGGGCAACTTCCTCGTTCAGCTCGATGTCGATGATGCCGCCGTCTTCCATAGTAATGCGAACCATAACGCTACAATACTCCTTTTGTGTTGACCCCGCAGCGGGGGTGTTGGGGGGCAGAAATGCCTGCCCGGATATCCCTTATAGTATACCATAGGTTTTGCCCGTTGCAACGATGCAGATGCAACGTTTTTGTGAATTATCTGCCCAAATAGGCTGAAAATGTGCGCCGCAACCGGAGTTTACGCTCTGGTTGGTGGACGCAACCGGGCATTTGTGCTAGAATCGTGCCACAAAAAACCACAAGAGAAAGCTTCCAAAGGAGGAAACGAATATGAAAAGTGATTTTCTGACCAACCTTTTTTTCAGAGCGCTCCAGACGGTGAGCATCGCGACGATGCTTGTGCGGCTGCTGCTGCCGGTGGCCATCGTGGCTGCACTCTATCTGCTTTGGCGCATTGCCCGCAATCTGGAAAAGCCGCCGAAGCTCACGGAGGAAGTCAAGATCGTGCGCAAGTCGCTTTCTGAAATGCTCAAGGAGAACCGCACCCGCTGCAAGATGACGCAGGAGTTTGTGGCTGAGACTATCGGCGTAAGCCGTCAGGCGGTGTCCAAGTGGGAGAACGGCACCTCGGAGCCGAACACCTCCAACCTGATGGCACTGGCAAGGCTGTACGGCATCCCGGCAGAGGATCTGCTCAAGGGCGTGGAAAGCGCATTGGAAGCACAGGAAAAATAATTACAACTCCCCCTGCAGCTCCACCATATCCGCCCAGAAGCGTTTGGGGCAATGGGTCGTGCGGCCTTTTTCGTTGTGGCGCGCCTGAATTTCCAGCGTTTTGTAGAACTGCGTCCACAGCGCCTGAAACTGCCGCTCCCGCGCGCTGGGCGGTGGCAGCTCCAAGGGCGCTGCCAGCTCCAGCAGCCGGGTGCTGCGCCCCTCGTGCAGCAGCACCGCTTTGTAAAAATTCGGCTAAAAATCCTTTGCCGGGGCAGAAAGCTGGTTTATTCCATTTTTATCCGCATTGTGATGAGCTGGCCGTCCTGCACGGTGCCGTCCGAGCGGTAATACCGCCATTCGGTCGAACCGTCCGACAGCAGATATTCGACGGCAAACACCTGCCCGGCCTCGATTCGGACGGGGTAATTGTCAGACGGCAGGAACTCATGCATTTTCGGTAGATCCTTGAAGTCCTCGTATGCGTCCTCGAGCCGCCAGAACTTCCGGGACTTGTAGTCGGTGAACGCGGAGATATCCTGTTCGCCATAATAGAAGGCTGTGTAGGTTTTGCCGCTGACTTCCAGCGTGTCGATCCGCTGCGGTTCCTGCGTCAGGTCTGTGGTGTGAAGCTTTTCCCCGTAGCTCTCCTTCAGCTGCTTTGCCATATAATATTCGGCATTCAAATAGCCTGTGTTAACAATATGTGCATTCCCGTAGATCCCCATGATATCGGTGCGGTGAGTCTCTTCCAGTTCCTGATAGCTGCGCTGGAAATTCTCCACCATCCGATCTTCCCGGTACTGTTCAGCCGCCTCTTCATTGGTTTGACAAATCCGTGCATATCGCTTTCCCTGCTGAATATTCAGCAGGGCACGTTGATACTCCTCGGTGTCCATCTGCCCGGTGGATTTCAGATATTTCAGATACCGAGGGCCGGTACTATGCCAGGTATGGCCGACATCGGTGCCGTGGAACACGGTCTTTGGATAGGTCTTCTTGATCTGCTTCAGAAAGTTCTTTACGATCTCGGTGCCGCCTGCTGTGCCCTCCCAGTCTTTGAACTGCTGATCCAGCAATTCGTCATCGTCTGCCTGCATCCACAGGTTGAGGAACTGTGCATCCGTATACGGGTATTCTACAAACAGATCCCGCATTCCCTTTTTATAATATTCACCCCAGATCTCAAGTTCCCGATCCAAGATATGCGAATCGCTGTGCCATTCTCCGTAGAGGTAGATTTCGTCCGTGGAGTTGCTCGTATTATTCACATTGTTCCAGAGCAGCCCCAGCAGTGCCAAAATCAGTACCAGAATCAGTACGGGGACGGCATATTTCCAACGTCCGGTCTTTTTTCCTGTTTTCATTGTAATTTCTCCTTCATTTCCACCATATCGCCCCAGAAGCGCTTGGGGCAATGGGTCATGCGGCCTTTTTCGTTGTGGCGCGCTTTGATTTCCAGCGTTTTGTAGAACTGCGTCCACAGCGCCTGAAATTGTTGCTCCCGCGCACTGGGCGGCGGCAGCTCCAAGGGCGCTGCCAACTCCAGCAGCTGCGTCTTGTGTCCCTCGTGCAGCAGCACCGCCTGATGGACGGCATCATAGATCATGAAATCCTCCTCCGGGAAGCGTCCGCAGAAGTGTGGGCGCAGCAGGGGGAGGATATAATTTTTGGGGTGGATGACCGCGCCCAGCATGCCATCGTGCTCCTCGAACCGCACAAAGCCCTGAAACTTGTCTACCTCCCAGTCCAGACTTTTTTTCATGGCGTAGAGGGGCGCGACCACCGGATGCCCCTCCCGCTTGACCGTGCCCGGACCCAGCGCAAAGGCCAGATGCAGAAAGCGGAGCAACAGCAGCTCCTTGTCCTCCTGCCCGGAGAGAAAATCCCGGCTGACGAGGTACTCGGTCTCTGCGCCCAGCTTTTTGCCAAAGCTGGCGAATACCCGCCGGGCAACGGCGGGGTCGGTGGCAATGTCCTTGACCGGGTAGAGGGTGGCCGTTTCCCGCTGGGGCGTCCACACCGCAAAGGGGAGTTCGTGCTGGGCAAAGCTTTCGTACACGCAGCACAGAAAACCTTCAAAGCTGCCGTCATACAGGTAGACCACGTCGGCATCGTGCAGCTTGCGCGCCCCCTTGGGGCTTACAGTGCCTTGGCAAGACATTGCACTGCCTCCTCCCTTACCATGCGGACAGCCGTCCGGGGCGGCACGCCCTGCCCGATGAGGTTGTCCACGGCGGGCGGGCTGAACAGGCTCAGCTGCTCGCAGCTGCCGCTGAATACGTTGGGGTCGATGAGTGCCCGGGTAATGCGCTCCCGCCCGGCACTGCCGCGCCCCGGGTGCGCCCCGGAAAAGCCCCGGCAGGTGATGAAGTACTGCGCCCGCTTGAGCACCACGCCCATGCGTTTCAGCTCGTCCAGCCCCAGCGCCGCCTGCTTGCGGGCGCGCCAGATGCGCCGGGCGCTTTTGGGGCCGATGCCCGGCACCCGCAGCAGCATCTCGAAGGGGGCGCGGTTCACGTCCACCGGGAACAGCCCATAGTGCTGCACCGCCCAGTTGCATTTGGGGTCCAGATAGGGGTTGAAGTTGGGGTTATCCTTATCTAAAATTTCGTCCGCCTCGAACTGGTAGAACCGCAGCAGCCAGTCTGCTTGATACAGCCGGTGCTCCCGCAGAAGAGGCGGCTTGGTGTCCAGCGCGGGCAAGCGGGTGTCCTCGGCTACCGGGATGTAAGCAGAGTAGAACACCCGCTTCAGCCCGTACTTCTGGTACATCCCCTCGGTCAGCTTTAAGATGTGGTAGTCTGTCTCCGGCGAAGCGCCTACGATCATCTGGGTGCTCTGCCCGGCGGGGGCAAACTTGGGCGCGTGACGGTAAAGGGTAAGCTCCTCCCGGCTGGCGGCGCCGGATACCGCGATCTGCTTCATGGGGCGGAAGATGGAATGCCGCCCCTTGTCCGGGGCCAGCAGGTTCAGGCTGCGCTCGCTGGGCAGTTCCACGTTCACGCTCAGACGGTCGGCCAGATACCCCAGCTGCTGCAAAAGTTCCGGGCTTGTGCCCGGGATGGCCTTGGCGTGGATATAGCCCCCAAAGCGGTATTCGCCCCGCAGCAGCCGCAGCACCGCCAGCATCCGCTCGGTGGTGTAGTCCGGGGTGCCCAGCACTGCGCTGGACAAAAACAGCCCCTCGATGTAATTGCGGCGGTAGAATTCCATGGTCAGCTCTGCCAGCTCCCGGGGCGCAAAGGTGGCGCGGGGGATATCGTTGGAGCGGCGGTTGACGCAGTAGCCACAGTCGAAGGAGC
>OIHK01000981.1_pt1 | contig 6995 bp, 6 predicted proteins | sample 1582551 | NCBI WGS metagenome assembly OIHK01 (sample SAMN02674887, study PRJEB24791) | human gut metagenome, SKBSTL062 | isolation source: stool | host: Homo sapiens | place: USA
CAGATTTTAAAGACTCTATTTTGGCCTTAAAGATTCTTTCTTTTTCGATACTTTTTGCAATTCTATATAATACAATTATATTTCAAATACTCTATCCCCTAGGGAGAATAAAGTCAATTATATTTGTTAATACAACAGGGATTATAGTAAACACCATTTTAAATTATATATTGATACCTAATTATCATTACATAGGTATTGCATACTCTTATGTGATTACTTTTATTATTAGCTTGATTATTATTTGTATTATAAATATAGAAGATGTGAAATTTATATTTACTCATAGAATGTTGTCGTATTTAGTGGCCTCTTTGGTTGTATTTGTATTTAATCTATTGGTTTTTATGGATACTATTCTACTTGTAGCTTTGGACGCTTTAATTTATTTCTTTGTGTTGTATTGTATGAAAGAAGAATTTTGCGTCAACGCTATTTTGTATATAAATGGTATAAGAGTGCGTTTTTTGCGTAAGAATAATAATTGAATAAGAAAATTGAAATGAACAATTCTAATATAGATATTATATATGGACATGATTTGTTTTTAGTTCATGGTGTAAACTATGTAACAAATATGTTGCTCCATGGAAAATCTTTTTTTGAGAAGCATAATTTGAAATTGTGTAACATTTTTTATTCTGGCGGAGTGTTTGACTGTCGAATAAATTCGGATATATATAAAAACTCAGAAGTTTCTGGTTCTCAAGCAAGATCTTACTTAAAAAGAACTTTTATAGGTTTTTTAAAGAATTCATTTTTATATAAAAATTCATTGGTAGAGTTGCTTCTAGTATATTATCGAATGGTTAGACCTGCAAAGAAAACTATTTCTAATTATTGTAAATACAGAGACAGTAAAGGAGATTATATTATTTTTCAGGATGCTCTTTCTGCTTTTTTCTATTTTAAGTATAACAAAGATAATATAAGACGTAAGACAATTCTTATATTGCATACTACAGAAGATTTATATGAATGTATAAAAAAAGATAGACCGTTTTTTTATTCAAACAAATGTATGTTTAGGTGGTATGATAAAATGGAGCAGACTGCTATTTCTAATGTTGATAAGATAGTTTTTTTAAGTAATAGAGCGGCTCATGGAGTTAATTCAATACCAAACGTTAAAAAAAATGTGATTTATAATGGAATTGAGGAATTTACTTTTGAGAAAATGCCACATTCATTAATTAATTTAGTAACAGTGGGTAGCGTTTTAGAACGTAAAGGACAGAGATATATTATTGAAGCTTTAAATTTATTTACTAAGGAAGAATTATTGAAAATAAGATTATATATAGTTGGAAATGGCGATGATTATGACTATTGTCGAAGCTTAGTTCGTCAATATAACTTGGAAGATTATGTGGTATTTACGGGATTGTGTAAAGATGTCCCTGATGTTTTGAAATCTATGGATATTTTTATTTTACCATCTGCAAGTGAAGGGCTTCCTATTAGTATAATAGAAGCCTTACGTCAGGGGTTATTTGTCTTAGTTACTGATGTCGGAGGATGTAAAGAAATGATAAATCCAATGATGGGAGATATTATACAACGTGATCCAAAGGATATAAAAGAAAAGTTATTGAGTATTCTCCAGTCAAGAGAAAGATTACTGGAGGCAGGAAACTTTTCTAAAAGGATGTTTGAGGAGAAATTTACATTACAAATGATGATCGATAATTATGTTAACTTGTTGAAAGCATTATGAAAAATAAATATAAAGCCTTTGTAAATTCCTATGTTAATTTTGAATTTCTAAATCGTGAAGGAGCGGCAGTTTTAAAAATTGATCATGAACATATTGACTTGTTTCGTATTTGGATGAAATCCAAAAAAACGACTATTAATGTAACATATTTGTATCCTATTCTGAAATTTTTTATTCCTTTTTTTATTCTCTCTTATTTTTTTTATAAAAGTGGGTATTATCTCTGGAAAACTCTTGTGTCCAAGAAAGTTGATTGTATAAATAGAAGAATTTTTATAAATTCGCATTTGGGATTTACATCAGCTATAAAAAAGAATCTTTTCACAGAAAACGATGTAATGTTGATGTTTCCTTATTCTACAGCTAATGTATCTGATAATTTGAAGATATATATACATCAGTTGTTGACATGTAGGACTGTATTTAAAACAATTAAAGATTGTTTTTTCTGTTCATCGCTCTTTATTACTAAATATGGCTTTTCATCATCTTTTTATTTGTTTACTGCATACGATTTTTATTTACTTTATAATGTTCTAGCTAATATAGATGTTGATACAGAGATTGTTATGAGCAATCAGAAGGATCGTTGGTCTATGCTTTTAGATTATTTGCCACATTCTCATAAAACAATTATTCAGCATGGCACTAATTTTATGTATTCTCTTCCTACTCCACAGTGTATTCCATTTTTTAAGTTCGATAGTTTCTATGAGTGCTATTATATAGATATGCCTTATAAATTGTCATCTATATCGAAAGTTTATGCGTTTACAGAGAAAGAGTTTTATTTTATGCATAAAGGTGAGTATATCAATAATCCAGAAGTAATATATATCGGTTATAGTTTGTCTCTAACTGACTTTGGTGATTCTGAAAATGCTATATTAATAGTTGGTAATTCAGATCTTTACAGTAAGGAAGAAAGAATTCTTATGGATATATTTTCACAAACGATATTACATGTTTATATAAAGTCACATCCTACTATTTCAGCTGCTGTATATGATTCCTATCTTGTATATGACAATGTTACTGTTTTAGATAAAGAGACATACCCTAGAGTTTCAATTGTCTTTTCGTACAATTCAACTTTAGCTTTAGAATACGAAGATTTAGGTATAAAGGTTGTTTATTATAATTCTATATTGGGATGTGATGGAGAAATATCGTATGTTAAAGTTGAAAATGTGATAAATGAATTATTGATATCTCTTAACTGACGGAGACGGTTCTCTATGCTATTATATAAATCATTTACATTAAAATTTTTGTTTTATTCAATATTTATCTTTGAATTTATTCTAAGTAAATATGTTGAAATACCTGCAATTTATTTTGAGATTCAATTATTTATATTATACCTTTTTATTATATTAAAAACTTTGCGTAAGAAGGGTATCTTTAATTTATTCTCGATTTTCTTATTGACTTTAGCACTATTCTCGTTCATGGGAATATTTATATCTTTATTTTCTGATAAAGTGGATTATAAAGATCTTTCGGCACATGCTATAACGACAGAAAGGATTCCTGATAATATTTTTAATGAATCTATTTTAGTTTATATATTCTTTTTAATAACAATTTATTGGTCTTATAATTTTTTTGATAAAAAAAATATAAGACCAGAATCATTATTGGTGAAATGCAATGACATTTCATTTAATAAATTTCTTTATAGAGTAGGGAGAATAGTATTCTGGTTTAGCATAATATTTACAGTATATAGGTCATTTCTTGAGTTTCAATTATTAAGAGAAAACAGGGCTCTTTTGTTTATGGAGGGATCTGCTAATTTAGGAATTCCTGTATTTATTAGGTTTATGAGTACATTTTTAATATTAGGATATTATTTTATAATAGCTAGTAATCCTCCTAAAAAAATATTTATATTGTACTCTATATTTTATTTCGTTCCTATTATTCCTTCTTTGATGATAGGTAATCGTATGTTGTTTGCTGTATATTTTCTTTTTCTTTTTTGGTATTTACATAAAGTCTATTGCCAAAAATTTAAAACATCTTTGGTTTTATTTTGGGGATGCTTAATTGTTATTTTATTGCAAATAATAGCATTGATGCGTGATGATATTGATTCTCAATTTTCAATAATTGGCTTAATTACTATGTTTTTTGTTCTTCAATCTACAAGTTTTTATTTAATGCCATTATATATAACATATAAAGATAATTTGTTGTATTATCACTATCCTTTTATATTTGATCCACTTTGGGGATCAGTGATGGGAGCTACAGGACAATCATATGAAGTATTAGCTACTCGATCAGGTTTAGGACATCAATTAATTTATACAATAAATCCTTCATATTATTTAAATGGTTTTTCTCTAGGGTCTTCTAGTGTGACAGAATTATATGAATTTGGATTATTGGGTGTTGGATTAGGAGCTATTTTATTTGCTTGGATTATTAATAAGATAGAAACAATGAAAATAAATCGTTATTATCTATTTTTTTCTTTTGAAATTTTTTATTGGATTGTGTCTTCTCCTAGAAATACGTACTTTTTTAGCCTCTATAATTTGATGAAATTATCTCTGTTTGCAGTTTTTATATATACTTTTTTTTATTGCTTGTCATTGAAAAAAATTAAAAAGAATAAATGTTGATATTTATTTGATAATTTGTATATAGTCAGGATATTTATCATTCTTTTATTAATATCATTTCTAATGAAAATTTCAATTATAACAGTTACATATAATAGTGAAAAAACTATTAATGATACCATTCAATCTGTGTTGACACAATCTTACTCTAATATTGAATATATAATAATTGATGGAAAATCTAATGACTCAACACTGGAAATTATAAAGGAATATTTGCCTCTATTTAATGGCCGTTTGAAGTATATAAGCGAGAAAGATTCTGGTATCTATGATGCCATGAATAAGGGGATAAAATTGGCTAGTGGGGATATAATTGGTATTATAAATTCAGATGATTTTTATAAAAGCAATAATGTTATAGCAAGTGTTGCTAATGCTTTTAATGACAATAGTATTGAGGTTGTTTTTGGTAATATTCAATTTGTCAATCCTAATAACAAGACACGGATTGTTCGAAAATATTCTGGTAAAGGATTCAGACCTTGGATGTTTCGATGGGGAATTATGCCTCCTCATCCTTCCTTTTTTACACGGAAGTCATGTTATGAGAAGTATGGAATGTATAATTCGACTTTTAATATTTCAGGTGATTATGATTTGATGGTTCGTTTTCTTTTAGTGAAGAAACTTAAGTATAAATATATGGATTTGGACATGGTGATAATGAGACTAGGAGGTGCAAGTACCAAATCTATAAGATCATTGCTGATTAATAATAATTATAATGTTATAAGGGCATGTAGGGAAAATGGAGTATATACTAATATTCTTATGGTTTCTTTGCGTTACATAAAGAAAATATCAGAACTTATTTTTAAAGTTTAGTTGATTGATAATTAAATGTTTAATTGGACTTACTTAGATGGCTTGTCTAATTATAACATTATATCTCGATATTCGTTTAATATTATAAATTTTATGAAAATACCTTTTTCACCACCTTATATTGACGAGGCGGTCATCAACGAAGTCGTTGATTCGTTACGTTCCGGTTGGATCACATCCGGTCCGAAAGTGAAGGCTTTGGAGGAAGAAATTAAATCTTTCTCGGGAGCAAAAGAAGTGCTTTGTGTCAATTCCTGGACATCAGGAGCTATTATGATGTTGCGTTGGCTGGGAGTGAAGGAGGGCGATGAAGTGATTGTTCCTGCCTATACTTATAGTGCAACGGCATTGGCAGTGCTCCATGCCGGAGCCAAACCGGTAATGGTGGATTCCGGAACTGATTTTAATATTTCGGTGGAGGCTGTTCGTAAAGCTATTACTCCTAAAACAAAGGCGATTATACCCGTAGATATTGCTGGTTTTCCCTGCGATTATGAAAGAATCATGGCACTGGTGCAGGAACCAGAAATGGTAAAACTGTTCCGTTCGGAATCTCCTGTGCAAGAAAAATTGGGACGCATCTTGGTGATGAATGATGCTGCCCATTCTTTGGGAGCACGTTACAGTAGCTGTCAGCGTACCGGTTGTGAAACTGATGTGGCTATCTTTTCACTTCATGCCGTGAAAAATGTGACTACTGCCGAAGGTGGGGCCATTTGCCTGAATCTGCCTAAACCGTTCGATAATACGGAGTTGTATAAAGAGCTACGGATGACAAGCTTGAACTGCCAGACCAAGGATGCTTTTTCGAAATCTAAAGCCGGAGGATGGCGTTATGATATTGTCGGTTTCGGGATGAAAATCAATATGGCCGATGTAAATGCCGCCATAGGACTGGCACAGATACGAGAATATCCGGAATTGCTGAAAGAACGAAAGCGGGTGTTTAATGCTTATAGCGATGCTTTTTCGGCTTGTGACTGGGCCATCGTTCCGCCTTCTGTGGATGGGGAAAAGGAAAGCTCTTATCACATTTATGCTTTGCGTATTAAGGACTTTACCGAAGAACAACGAGACCGGATGATTGATGAAATCGCTAAAAGTGAAGTGGCTGTCAATGTGCACTTTATACCGATGCCGATGTTGTCGTTCTTCAAATCGATGGGATATGATATAAAGGATTATCCACAGGCTTATCAGAACTTTAAGAGCGAAATATCATTGCCGATATATCCCCAATTGGATAGTGAAAAATTGAATTTCATTATTGAAACTGTAAAGGCGGCCTATGCGACCGTGATTGCAGAAAACCGATAGTATATTTACAAACACTAAATAGATAAGTTTCTTGATCCGTTTTTTTGATATCGTTTTTTCCCTTTTGGGAATTCTTCTGCTTTCTCCCGTTTTTCTTCTTCTTTATATAGCCATTTGTCTCGAAAGTAAAGGAGGTGGTTTCTATAAACAGCTCCGTGTGGGAAGGTACGGAGGGGATTTTTATGTTTATAAATTTCGTTCGATGCGTGTAGGGGCTGATAAAAAGGGGTTGATAACGGTAGGAGGGAGAGATCCGAGAATAACTCGTACCGGATACCTGATCCGGAAGTATAAATTGGATGAATTGCCTCAGTTGTTTAACGTACTGAAAGGAGATATGAGTCTGGTGGGGCCCCGGCCGGAGCGGCCGCTGTTTGTGGAAAAATTTAAAGAAGAGATACCGCGGTATATGATTAAGCATCAGGTGCGTCCGGGACTCACGGGCTGGGCCCAGGTCAATGGCTACCGCGGGGATACATCAATTACCAAGAGGATTGAGC
>OIHK01001052.1_pt1 | contig 6424 bp, 6 predicted proteins | sample 1582551 | NCBI WGS metagenome assembly OIHK01 (sample SAMN02674887, study PRJEB24791) | human gut metagenome, SKBSTL062 | isolation source: stool | host: Homo sapiens | place: USA
CTGCAATTCGGGCATCTCGCGCAGGATCTCGTCGCTCTTGCGCAGGTTGTTGCTGTCGATGTCGATCACGCGCGGCTTGTTGATCGCATATCCCCAGTTGATCGCTGCCATGACTATACCCTCCCCAGATAAGCCGTCAGGGCTTCCACTGCCGCATCGGCCTCGTTCAATGTTTCTCCGATATTCTTCGGCGCGGTGACCGTACCGGCGTAAAAGATCCCGTCCACACCGCTGCGGGCGCTGTTCAAGAAGAGGTCCTGCGGTTCCATGAAGCCGCTGGGCGCCTGCCTCAACCCGGCCGAAGCCGCGAAATCGGCGTTCGAATCGTTCGCCCGCATCCCGACGAGCAGCACCAGCATATCGACGCTCATCCGCAAAGGACGCCCCGTCAGGGTATCTTCGGCCTTGATCTGCAACCGGCCGTCGTAGGTCGGGCTCGCTTCCGAAATACGTCCGCGCACGAAATGAATATTATAATTCTGTTGAGCCTCGCGGTACATCTCTTCGTAACCGGGCCCGAACATACGAATATCCATATAGAAATTAAAGACGTCGGCATCCGGAAACAGCCGCTTGAGTTCCATGGCCTGTTTGACGCCCGTGATGCAGCAAACACGCGAACAATGCGCCTGGCACACCTTCTCGTCGCGCGATCCCACGCAATGCAGCAGGGCGATCCGGCGCGGACGGCGACCGCTGGAGGTAGTCACATTCCCCTCGTTAAGCATCCGCTCGATGTCGGCCGAAGTGAAAACATTGTCATAAACCCCGTAGCCGTATTCCTCCTTGAGCCGGGCGTCGAAAAGCGTGAAGCCGGAGCAAACGACCACCGAGCCGCACTCCAGGGTACGACCGTCGGCCAACGTCACGCTGCCGGGGGTGATCGACACCGCTTCGGCGGAAGTCATCACTTCGACATCGCGTGCAGCCAGTCGGCGGCGCAACTCGGAAAGCACCTCGGACGCAGGCGTCAGCGACGGGAACAGATGATACCAGCCCCGGAGCTTGCCGCCCAGATCGGACTCTTTCTCGACGATCGTCGGACGGATGCCGCGATCCGCAAGCCGCAGTGCGGTCTGAATACCGGCGACACCGCCGCCTACGATGATAACCTCTCTTTTCATTGTGCCTTGATATTATAGATCATGTCCTGAACACCGCAATTGACGGCCGAAGGAGCCGGTTTCCCGATAAATTTTCCGTGGCGCCCCAGGTATTTGGCCGCAGGATCGTAGTCGATGCCCATTTTTTCGAGCAGCGGCTCCACATCCACCTGATGCATCTGCATACCCAGTTCCCAGGGATCGTACCCCAGCACCAGACCGGCCATCTCCTCGTACGTCAGCACCGGAATACCTCGTCCGTCCTGACCGTAGGTGACGCCCTCCATCTCGGCGATCGTATATTGCCATTTGTCGAGGAACATGGCGCAGCCCGGGCAGTTGGCCACAATGAAATCGGGCTTGTAGGGAGCCATGCTCTCGAGTTTCTTGTGCGAATTGGCGACCGAATAGCCCCGGTTGGCCTGCACCAGGTAGTTGCGGAATCCGAAGCCGCAGCAATGGCGCCGCTCGGGATAATCGACGCACTGGCCGCCCCACGCATCGATCATACCGGCGAGCACATAAGGAAATTCCGAACCGCCGATACCCGCCTTGGGGAAAATCTTGGCGTAGTGGCAGCCGATATGTTCGACCACCCGCAGCGGCTCTCCGGTGGCAGCATTGACCAGCCGGTATTTCGCCTTGCGGGCGATCTCCTCGCGCAAGTGGAAAACGATGTCCGAAGTGTGGGCCAGGCTTTTCGGCTTGCGGAACTCGCGGCCGGTAGCCTTATAAAGGTATTCGCGCGTCTGTTCCTCCTTCTCGGGAAACTCCTCCCAGGTAGCCAGTATCTCGGTATAGATGCCGAACGAAGTGATGCACGAAGAGATGAAATTCTCATACCCCGCATCGGTCATCAGCGCGAACTGCCGGGCCACGACTGTCATGATCGTATCCAGCGGCACGATGTCCGAATGGTAACCGATGCCCGTACACGAGGTGTGCAGCGGATCGTCGAAGACATCGCGTCCCAGATCCTTCTGCAACATATTCAAGAACGCCTTCTCGCTGCCCGGAAAAAAGTTCTGACGGATGCAGCTGCGCACATAGTAATATTTGTCGTCGGCGATCTCCTTCTGGTAATCGCTCCAGCTCGACCGTTTCATACGCTAATAATGTTCGTTGGAATTTTTGGTGTAGGTATCCATCATGTACTCGTCGTCCGCACCGTCGTATCCCATCTCGCGGGCCTTGCGATCGGAATGCCGCTCGATCGTGTCGAAGAACTCCTTGCCGCCCGTGACGTCGAATATCCGGTGGAGCTCCTCCATGGACCGGTCGTCCAGCTTGCGCAGCGCCCCGGCTCCGGGACGGTTGTAAGCGGCGGAAAACTGTCCGTAAATCTCCTCGTCGTTCTCGTAGATCCACTCCCAGACCGTACCCTGCTCGGGATGCAGCTCGGGCTTCACCAGTTTCGGGGTCACACAGTAACCCGTACGGAGGATATTCTCCCCGATGGTGCGCTTGAGGGCCAGTTGCTGCCGCCCCTTCTCGCTCTCGACGAAGAAACCCAGCTTCTGGGAGAGCGTCCGCAGCGCCTGGATGACATAAGCGGGAGTATTGCCTCGGGGACAGCGGGGCCGGCACGACATACACTCGCCGCAATACCAGATCACATCGCTGCGCATGAGCTCCTCGATCGCATCGTCGTCCTGCGTCTGCACGATATTGACGATCTGACGGGGATCGTAATTGTAAAACTCCGCCGCCGGGCAGACACCCGTACACACGCCGCAATTCATGCACGAATGAAGGCCCTCCCTCATCCGCACATCTTCCATCAGCATATCGAAATACTTACCCATACAAAAAAGATAACTTCGCAGCAGCAAAGTTATCCATTCCCCAGGTACCGTACAGTAGTAGAAATACCTATTTTCGCCGTCTGTAATGTTCGAACGCAAAGGGGTAAGGAAACTCCTTCCCCGAAGCAAACGACTCGCTGTCAATAATTTCCCATTCCCGTTCATCCCACCTCGGAAAACAGGTATCGCCCTGGTAGGCATGGAACACCCGCGTCAGGTAGAACTCGTCGCACAGAGGCAGCGCCTGAGCATAGATCTGCGCCCCCCCGATGACGAAGACCTTCTCTTCCGGGCGGAAAAGCGCCAGCGCCTCGTCGAGCGAATGCACCACGTCGCACCCTTCGATCGAAATATTCTGCCGCGTGACGACCACGTTGCGCCGACCCGGCAGCGGACGTCCCAACGACTCATAGGTTTTGCGGCCCATCACCACCGGATGTCCCGTAGTGACGGCCTTGAAATGCTTCAAATCTTCGGAAATATGCCACAAAAGGCGATTATCACCGCCGATCACTCCGTTTTCGGCCACTGCGACGATAATGGCAATCATGTCTAATCAATCGTTTTTTCTTTTAATATCAGTTCGAAGCCGGATACGGATGGCAGGATCCGCTGTTTCGCATCCAGCAAGGTCAGCGTATCACCCCCTTCTTTCAACAGGTTGATCGTTTCGTCCCCCTCTTCGGTCACGAGCTGCCAGACGGTCGCATCCGCATTTTCAGGAATCCCCCGTAACGTATATCTGCGGCCTCGCCTCACGGACACCTCTCTCCGGCAGGCATCGACTTCCGAATAAAACCGCTCGAGTGTGAACGTACCGTCGCCGCTGTGTTCCCGGCTTTCGATCGTAAGCTTAACACATGTTATTCCGTCGCCGGAAGCCGCCGGAAGAGTTCCTTCATATACCAGCACCTGCCGGCCGCCCAATCCCTCCGGGTCCATCGAAGTTCGAGGAACTTCCGTTTCGACCTTACCGCCTCTGTCCGCATGCGAACACGATGCCGAAAAAAACAGCGCTGCGACCGACAGCATATACAGAATTACCCGCATAGCTAAAACGACATCGGAGCCTTGATCGCCGGCCAGGGATCGTAATTCTCCAACGTGAAATCCTCGTAACGGAAATCGAAGACCGACCGCACCGCCGGATTCAGCCGCAGGGTCGGCAACGGCCGGGGCGTGCGGGACAGCTGCTCGGCAACCTGGTCGGCATGGTTCAGATAAAGGTGCGCATCGCCCAGCGTATGAACGAAATCGCCCGGACGCAATCCGCACTCCTGCGCGATCATCATCGTCAGCACCGCGTACGAAGCGATGTTGAACGGTACGCCCAAAAACGTATCGGCGCTCCGCTGGTAAAGCTGACACGAAAGGCGCCCTCCGGCCACGTAAAACTGAAACAGCACATGGCAGGGCGGCAGCGCCATATCGTCCACCTCGGCCACGTTCCACGCCGATACCAGCATCCGCCGCGAATCGGGGCTGTGTTTGATCTGGTCGATCACCTGCCGAATCTGGTCGATGCACCCTCCGTCGGGACGGGGCCAACTGCGCCATTGATAGCCGTACACGTGGTTCAAATCGCCCGGACGGTAACCGTCGATCGACGAAGGCTCTTCCCGCCGCACGGCATCGAGAAAGGCCTCCCGCTCCAGCGGCAAAACCCCGTGACGGACACAAAGCTCGTTGTAATAGCGATAAGCGTCGTTATCCCAGATATGGACCCCGTGATCCAGCAGGTATTTTATATTGGTGTCGCCCTGCAAAAACCAGAGCAGTTCGTAAATCACCCCTTTCAGGAAAACTTTCTTGGTGGTAAGCAGCGGAAATCCTACCTCCAGATCGAAACGCATCTGGTAGCCGAAGATGCTGCGCGTACCGGTTCCGGTACGGTCGCTCTTCACAATGCCGTCCTGTCGGATCTTACGAAGCAAATCGAGATACTGTTGCATGGTCGAATCAATATTTTTTCAACGAAGCGTTGCCCTCGGGGTCGATGACCGCATAAACCGGATCGGAGTGCCACTCCCCGAGGCACAGCACCCGCAAATTTCCTTCGGAATAGTCGCGCGGCTGGTGCATATGGCCGAAGATGAAATAATCGGGGCGTTCGGCACCGGCATATTCGCGGGCATATTCGATGAGCGGGTCGGTAATATGGTCGCCCATCTCGCTTACCAGATGGCTTTTGCGGGACTTGCCGCTCCACCACTGCCCGAAACGCATCGCCCAGTCGGGATGCACGAGCCATGAAAAAAGGAAACGGATCGTTTTGGAACGGAACACGGCATTCATAAAGCGCAGCACAGGAAGATGATCGATCTTCATATTGTCGCCGTGCGCCAGGAAAACCCGTTTGCCGGCAAGCTCCATGATCCTGGGCGAAGTATAGACCTCCACTCCGCACTCCGCTTCGAAATAGTCACGAACCCACATGTCGTGATTACCCGTCATGAAAACCACCCGAATCCCCCGGTCGGTCAATTCGCACAACTTTCCCAATACGCGCACAAACCCTTTGGGAACGACCCGTTTGTATTCGAACCAGAAATCGAAGATATCCCCGAGCAGGAACAACTCGCCACAATCCGGACGTATGGTGTCGAGCCAACGGATCAGGCGGTTTTCCCGTTCCCGGTCATTATCCAATACAGGAGCACCCAGATGGACATCGGAAACGAAATAAACCTTTTTGCCAGCCTGGAGCCGGAGGGTATGCTCTGTATGGGGGATTCGCTCACTGATTTTCATCGATTCTGCCTCTTTCTCGCTCTTGGGGTGAGTAATTTTAAATTATTTTAAAAGGTCGTTCAAACGGTCTTCCAGGCGTTGGCCTGCCAGATTTTTCCCGACAATTTCAAATTTAGGGTTGATAATATAATTGGCAGGTTAACGTTTTATGTTCCACATCTAAGCAGCGCGGCTTTTCAAACCATCCGGATCCCAGACACAAATCCAATTGATATCCAACTGTTTTACGAGACTTTGCCAGGCAAGTTTGTTCGGATCCAGACAAACCTGATAAATCTGAACTCCCCGGTTTTTAAATTTGTTGTAGATCTTTTTCATTTCTTGAATATAGCCGACTCCGTCTTTGCTGTTCAAGACAGTAAAATCGAGCAATATATATTTCCCTTTCAGCGAACTAAGGGCAATGGTGTCCCCCTGTGCATTCGGAAGATGGATTTCCGGCAGTGATCCTTCGCTGTTGTTGATCAATTGTTTTATTTTCATGTTTTGGATCGCCTTGTTGATTTGGTCCAAATGATTCAGGATCGCTTTCGTATATTGCGATTCCGGATACATCGCTTTCATCGAAGAGGCGACGACTTTATAAGAATGCAAATCGTTATCCGGATTCAGGATGAAATTATCCTGATCGAATTTCTGATACAAGGCATAATAGGAAGCCGGCGAAATGGCATGCTTCAGGATAAAATCCTTCGAAAAGTTAATTTGTTTGTTCACGATCGAATCCCAGGCGGCTGCAATTTTTTGACGTTCGCTGGTCGCTTC
>OIHK01001073.1_pt1 | contig 6282 bp, 6 predicted proteins | sample 1582551 | NCBI WGS metagenome assembly OIHK01 (sample SAMN02674887, study PRJEB24791) | human gut metagenome, SKBSTL062 | isolation source: stool | host: Homo sapiens | place: USA
CAATGTAGCCCTGCACATAGGTGGAATCGAACTTTGCATAGGACATCTTCTGGTGTGCCAGATTGGTCAGGAAGGTGTCGTAGTTGGTGGTTTTGTAGCCGATGGACATGCCGCCGGTCTCGTGGTCGGCGGTGACAAGGATCAAAGTCTCGTTGGGGTGGGCATTGTAGAAGTCCACCGCAGCCTGCACCGCGTTGCTCATCTCCAGCACATCGTGGATGGAAGCAGCGGCATCGTTGGCGTGGCAGGCCCAGTCGATCTTGCCGGACTCGGTCATCAGGAAGAAGCCCTTCTTGTTGTTCAGCAGTTCAATGCCCTTTTTGACATAGTCGGTCAGCTGCCACTCGCCGTTGGCAGCGTCCATGGCGTAGTTCATGGCCTTGCCATCGCCCAGATTCTCGGCAATGATCAGGGTCTTGCCTGCACCGGCGGTCAGGGCAGCGGCACCGGCCTGGGTAGTGACCACGTTGTAACCGGCGTTGGCAGCCACAGTATGGTTGTCGGGGCCGGCGCCATCGCCGTTCACCTTCTGGAACTCGCCGCCGGCAAAGTACTCAAAGCCGGAGTTTGCCAGCTCCACCCCGATCTGGTAGTAGTTCTTGCGGGTCTTCTGGTGGGCATAGAAGGCAGCGGGGGTGGCGTGGTCGATGTTCACGGTGGAGATGACGCCCACCTTATAGCCCTTCTGGGCGTGCAGCTTTTCGGCAATGGTTTCGTAGGGCACATCGCGGGTCCAGGGGCACATATTGATGACGCCGCTCTCGGTCTTGTGGCCGGTGGCGATGGAAGTAGCGGTGGAAGCAGAGTCCGGGCAGAAGGAGGTACTGTCGTAGGTGGTCACGCTGCCCACCTGCGGGAAGCTGGTAAAGCTCAGGTCAGCCTCGGTCACAGCGCCGTTGTTGTCCACAGTGCCCTTGTAAAAGCGTGCGGACTGGATCTGGGCAGTGCCCATGCCGTCACCGATGAACAGGAAAACGTACTTGGGCTTTTTGAACACGTCCAGCAGACCGTTCTCTTCGTCTGCTGCGGCAGAAGCATCGGCCTCGGCGGCGTGAACGGCTACGGGTGCAGCCGACAGCATCCCCACTGCCGATGCCACGGCACCGGCTTTCAGGAAGCTGCGGCGGGAAATTTTCGCATTCTTCATAACAGATATCCTCTCTTTTTTCAGCCCGGCTTGGGGCGGTTCTACTATTTCTTGTGGGAACACCTGTATTGTAGCGCACCGCCCGCAGCGGCGAAACCAGCCCCGTGTAACACTTAGGTAAACCTTTGGCGCACGGAAGAGCGGCGGTGTAAAATGCGGGCAAAGCAGGTAAAATCTTCCTGTAACGCCCGCCGAATAGGCACTTTTTGCACCGAACCGCCCTGCAAGGGTTGCAAGCAGGGGGCTTTTCATTGTACAATAGAAAGAGCAAGCTGAGATATACTTCTATATTGAGAGGATCTTTTAAATATGTCTGATATCAAAGTGCTGGCGCTGGATCTGGATGGCACCCTGACCAACGACCAGAAACTCGTCACCCCGCGCACCCGCACCGCGCTGGACGCCGCCATTGAAAAAGGCGTGACCATCGTGCTGGCGTCCGGTCGGCCCACCGCCGGCATCCAGCCGCTGGCTGAGGAGCTGGGTCTGGACAAAAAAGGCGGCTGCATCCTGTCCTACAACGGCGGCAAGATCGTGGACTGCCGCACCGGTGAGACGCTGGTGAAAAAAACGCTGGCCCCCGCCCTTGTGCCCGAGCTGTGCGATTTTGCTGCCGCGCAGGATATTGCCATCCTGACCTATAACCGCGAGGGCATCGTCTGTGAGCGGGACAAGGACGAGTGGGCCAACAAGGAGTGCTTTACCACCAAGCTGCCCATGATCCATGTGGACGATCTGGCGTCCTATGTGAACTACCCCGTGTGCAAGATGCTCATCACGCTGGACCCCGCCCGCCGGGACGCGGTGTGCGCCGCCGGGCAGCAGCAGTTTGCGGGCCGTGCCGACCTGTACCCCTCCAGCCCGTTCTTTATCGAGGCGGTGCCGCTGGGCGTGGCCAAGGACGGCAGTCTGGCGGAGCTTCTGCGCCGCATGGGGCTGACCCGCGAGAACCTGATGGCCTGCGGCGACGGCCTGAACGACCGCTCCATGATCGCCTACGCCGGGGTGGGTGTGGCCATGCAGAACGCCGAGCAGCCGGTAAAGGACTGCGCCGACTATGTGACCACCGCCGACAACAACCACGACGGCGTGGCTGAGGCCGTGGAGAAGTTTATTTTACGAGAGGACTAACAAAGCAATGCCGCGTAACTTGGTTTTATTTGATCTGGAATGGAACATCGGCTACCAGCCGTATACCTTTAACTACCATGGGGTGCAGCAGACCCTGCGGGGCGAGATCGTGGAGATCGGCGCTGTAAAGATCGACGAGGATGCCAACGTGCTGGACACCTTTTCCATCCATCTGCGTCCCCGCATCTTCCGCAAATTGCAGCACCATATCGCCAAGGTGACCGGCCTGACGCAGGCCGATCTGGACAAGGGTGAACCCATCGTGCAGGGACTGCGCCGCTTTATGCAGTGGTGCGGCCCGGATGCCGAGTTTGCCGAGTGGGGGCTGGATGACGTGCCGGTGCTCAAGCAGAACCTGTTCCTGTGCAATCTGGACGAGTCCAGGCCCACCGTCTGGTACGACCTGCAGCAGGTCTTTCTGCGGGAGCATCCCCGCAAGGAGGGCGAGGGCATGACGCTGGAAAGTGTGGTCACCCGCATGGGCATCTCCATGGAGCGCCCCTTCCACGATGCACTTTCCGATACCCTGTACACCGCTGATGTCTGCCGTCTGTTGGATCTGCGCGCCGGGTTTGCCGCCTACCCCACTGAGGACGAGGCGCTGCGCCAGAGTCTGTGCCAGAACCCCGGCGATTACCGGGACTTTACGGTGTTCCACGGCTATGTGGAGCAGTACGCATGGCGGGCTGACCCAAAGATCAGCCAGATGCCCTGCCCGGAGTGCGGCACCACCCTGCAGCCGGACGAGATTTGGCTGAAAAAGGGCAGCAACAGCTGGTATACCCTGTGTCAGTGCCCCAGCTGCACCGGCAGCGGCAACGCCGCCGGACAGGGCGTGTTCCAGCGGTACAAGCTGTCCCGCCGGGACGGCCTGCACTGGAGCTTTGCCCGCTGCGCCCAGATGCCGGATGCCGAAAGCCTTGCCCGCTGGGAAAAACTGCGCACCGCCCAGCTGGAGCGGATGCGTGCCAAGGCCGAAAAGCAGGCCGCGGAAAAGTAAATGAAGGAAAATCCCTTTTCATCTCGTAGTATTGGTAACAGAGCACAGAACGTGTCGAAAAATGCACATTCTGTTCACGGCTCTGTCATAGAGAATGGATATACTAAGCATGATGCAGCCTGCCCGGGAACGTCCCGGCACCGCTGCACAGAAAGGGATTGGACACAGGATGCAAACCGCACTGATGGGCTGGGTACACCAGCTTGGAACACTGGAATACTGGGAGGCGCTGCTGGCGGGCTTTGAGGGGCTGGGCCCCCTTGTGCCCATTTTGCTGGCGATGGTGGAGTCCTTTTTTCCGCCGCTGCCGCTGATTGCCATTGTAGCGCTGAACGTAGCCGCACACGGCGGTCTGCTGGGCTTTTTGTACAGCTGGGCAGGCGTGGCGCTGGGCGGCATCATCAAGCGCTTTTTCTGGAAGGTAGCCAGCCGCTCCCCCAAGCTGGAAAAGGCACAGCAGTGGGTGAACCGCTTCGACACCTCGTCCTTGTTCATGCTGTCGCTGCTGCCCTTCACCCCCACCTCCTTCATGCACTTTGCCTTCGGGATGTCGGACTTTGACGAAAAGCGCTACCTGCGCGCTGTCCTTTTGGGCAAGGGGCTGATGGTGGCCATGATGGCTGTCTTTGGGCAGTCGCTGGTCAGCTCCCTGAAAAACCCGGTCTACCTTGTGCTTGCCGTCCTGCTGTGGGGCGGGATGTACTGGGTGAGCAAAAGATTCTGTCGGAAGCATCATCTGGAATAAAACGATACTGTTCGGGACAGCGGCGCACCTGCGGGTGCGCCGCTGTCCCTTTTTGCAAAAAAATGCCACGGCGGGCAGCCCGCAGACTGCCCGCCATGGCATGAGAACCATCATTTTTATTTTGCTTCCGGCTCCTGCACAAGGGGTTCGGACGGCGGTGGGGTGAGGGTGGAATGCTCCACCACAAAGGCCGCAGCCTTTGCCCGGGCAAGGCGCTGGCGCACCTTGCGGGCATCGTTCGCGGGGAAGGTGCGCTCTCCGTCCAGCTTTTCGTTCCAGTGCGCAAGATCGGCGTTCACCTCGGCTTCAGTGGGCTGTAAGCCCTCCCGCTCAGCCACCAGCAAAAGCCCCAGCCAGCTGCGCAGCTTGCGCTCTGCCTGCTGGTGCAGCCACTGCCGGAACTGCTCCACCGTCTGCCCGCGCACGGCCAAGAACTGGTCAAAGTTGACTCCATTAGCCTGCAAGCTCAGATTGAACTGCCGCTGCTCGGCAAAGTAGTTGCCCGCTTCCAACCGTATTGGCACCGGGCCGGTCACCTCATCGCCCAGCTGCCAGACCAGCTCCTTTTCAGCCCGGTCTCTGGCCTGTGCGCAGCGTTTTGCGTAGAGCTCCCGGATCACCCGGTCGCGCAGCGCAGCCTTGCCTGCAGCATCGGCGGCGCGCTCTTCATCGCCGTAGTTGCGGTTGATCTCCAGTTCAATGGTCAACCGGCGCAGCGGGTGGGGCTCGATAGGCTGCACAAAGCCGGTGTCCTGTCCCAGCTCCAGCGGCGGCAGGGCGTAGAACTGCGCCCCCGCCCGGAAGCCCTCGGCCTTGTTGACTGCCAGCAGCTCAAAATCTGGGTCGGTCACCGGTACAAGCTTCTGCTCCTGCACCAGCTGCCGGTAAAGAGGGTCAAAGCCTTCCAGAATGGTGCGGTTCACCGCCGCCGTCAGCAGCTCTTCCTCGTCTTGCGGGGCGTCCGGGGCGGCCTGCTCCTTTGCCAGCGCAGCGGCCAGTTCCTCTGCGTTTGCCGTGAATACCAACCGGCAGTCCCCCGGCTCTGCCATGCCGAAATGTTCCAGTTTCATGCGGTGTCCCTCCTTCTCAACGGTTCATGATGCCGACCATCAGCACCAGCAGCGCCACGCCGATGCCAGCGTACAGCAGCTCGGCACCCAGCACGGACTTGTCGCCCTCTACGAACATCTTCTCCGGGGCATCGGGGTCGTAGTACAGGGTGACCACGCTGCCCTCGGCAAAGGGCTTGCCCTTGGCGGGCTTGGGGTACTGCAGCCGGTGGCTGCCGCCTGCGGTGGTAAACTCCAGCACATAGGCAGCGCCGTCCCGGTTCTGCACCGTGCCGCTTACCGTTGCCTGCACGCAGACGCCTTTGGTGCGCAGCTGCTGCCGCGCCCGCACGCTGCGCAGCGCCATGTAAAACATGATCAGCGCGCCCACCAGAAAAATAATCACATTCAGCATTGTTTTCCCTCGTTTTTCCGTAATCGCCGGGCGATGCCCGGACGTATAGACAGTACCGCATAATTCTAAGTGCCGATACGGCGAGCGAGGTGCGGCAGATGCTAAGCCAAAAGCGCAGATAATACTTTGTGTATTATCGAGCATTTTGGCAACGCAGATGCCGTGCCGCAGCCGCCGGAGCGGTGCTTAAGCCGTAAGGCGGGAATTGTGCGGTGTTGCCCTAAGCCTTTTCACCCGCCCATGGGCTGGTAGCGGGTAAGCACCGTGTGCAGCCCCAGCTCCCGGGCGCGCGCCAGTAAGTACCGGTAACGACACAGCAGCGCCTGCCGCTCGTAGATGCGCTGCTCGATCAGGTCCGTATCCACCTCCATATCAAACATCATCTCGTTGCGCTTCAAACAGAACAGGCATTCCTTCAGCTCCTCCTCCAGTTCCGGATGGTAGCGCTCGTGCTCGGTATCCCGCGGGACGCGGGGCGAAAGCAAGGTCTGGGCGTTTTGTGTGGTTCGTTCCGGCATAGGCATCCTCCTTCTGGTGCTTTGTAAGGTTTTGTACCTTCCAGTATAGGCGGTGCGGTGCGCAGAACCTGCCGAAGCGTGGCAGCGCTCCGGCATAGATTATCCGGCGCTGCTGCGGCATTTTCCAAAAAAGTACAACTTTTTTCAAAAATATGCTTGACAACCCCGGGCTTTTCCCGTATAATAGCACACGTTGAGCGGCTCACCCCGCAAAACACAACAGAATATTGGGGATTTGCATAGTGGTAGTGCGGTAGACTCTGACTCTACTTGTGGG
>OIHK01001083.1_pt1 | contig 6227 bp, 5 predicted proteins | sample 1582551 | NCBI WGS metagenome assembly OIHK01 (sample SAMN02674887, study PRJEB24791) | human gut metagenome, SKBSTL062 | isolation source: stool | host: Homo sapiens | place: USA
GGCTTTGTCGCCCGCCTTGACCAGCGTGGTCGATTCGGTATCCGCCTCGGCTTTGCCGCCGCGGCTGCCGCACGAGGGCAGTAACAGGATTGCGGCGATGATCACTGCGATCAGCGCCAGCATGATCCATAGCTGCTTGTTGCTCTTTTTTGTGGCCATAATCTTATTTTTTTACAAGTGTCCCGATCCTCTCCCCGGCAAGCACCTTGCCGAGGTTGCCCGGCGTGTCCATGTCGAAGACAATGATCTGCAGTCCGTTCTCGCGGCAGAGCGTGAATGCCGTGAGATCCATGACTTTCAGCCGGCGGTCGAGCACCTCTTCGAAGCTTATTTCGTCGAATTTGACGGCCGCAGGGTCTTTTTCGGGGTCGGCCGTATATACGCCGTCCACGCGGGTGCCCTTCAGCATCACGTCCGCCTCGATTTCGATGCCGCGCAGCGCCGAAGCCGAGTCGGTCGTGAAATAGGGGTTCGACGTGCCTCCGCCGATGATGACCACATACCCCGCCTCGAGGTATTCGATGGCACGCGCCTTGGAGTAGTATTCGCCGATGGGCTCCATGCGGATCGAGGTCAGGACTTTGGCCTTCACGCCGTTGTCCTCCAGGGCCGATTGCAGGGCCAGCGAGTTGATGATCGTGGCGAGCATGCCCATCTGGTCGCCTTTCACGCGGTCGAAGCCTTTCTTTGCGCCCGTGAGGCCGCGGAAAATGTTGCCGCCGCCGATGACGATGCCGATCTGGACGCCTGTGGCCGCTGCCGCCCTGATCTGTTCGGCGTAGGACTGGAGTACTTCGGGGGAGAGCCCGTATTTCTGCGAACCTTGCAGCGATTCGCCGCTCAGTTTCAGTAGTATTCGCTTGTATTTCATTGTACGATGGGTTTACCGTAACGCGAAGATAAAAATTTTTATTGAAAAAAACGCAAGAATGACTATCTTTACAGAAAATAGGCGGTATGGTGGCTATGCCGGAAAAAACCGGCGCCATGTCCGGTCTGAGCTGTTTTACGGAACACAGGCTTCGCCTCGGCAATGTCCGAATAAATTTGGCATTTTGCTCGGCTTGTGCTATCTTTAACCTCGTTTTAGATAGGCTGCGGTTCGGACGAACTCAAACAAGTTTGGTTTGTCGCTCTCCTTGCGCTATCTTTGTGCTGCCATGACGTTGGATGAATACAAATTACTCCGAAAAATAAATTCCCCCCGCGACCTCAAGCAACTCTCGGCGGAGGAACTGCGCACCTACTGCGACGAGCTGCGCAGCTATATCATCGACGAGTGCTCGGTAAATCCCGGGCACCTGGCGTCGAGCCTCGGCTGCGTGGAACTCGCCGCCGCACTCCACTACGTTTTCGATACGCCCGCGGACAAGATCGTCTGGGACGTAGGGCACCAGACCTATGCCCACAAGATTATCACCGGGCGCCGCGAGGCGTTCAAGACCAAACGCCTGCTGGGCGGCATCAGCGGTTTCCCGCGCATGTCGGAGAGCCCCTACGACGCTTTCGGGGGCGGGCATGCCTCGGTGTCGATTTCGGCGGCGTTCGGCATGGCCAAGGCTGCCGAGATGCGGGGCGAGAGGCACCAGGTCGTGGCCGTCATCGGCGACGGTTCGATGACCGGCGGCCTCGCGTTCGAAGGGCTCAACAACGCCGGGGCCAGCAAACGCACCAATATCCTGGTGATCCTCAATGACAACAACATGGCCATCGACCAGGCCACCGGCGCATTGAAGAACTACCTGCTCAAAATCTCCACGTCGGTGCATTACAACCGTTTCAAGCAGCGGTTGTGGGGCATCCTTTCGCATACGCCGCGCCTGCTGCGCCTCTGCCAAAAGGCGGGCAACGCCGTGAAACAGGGGGTGCTGAACAAGAGTAACCTCTTCGAGAGCTTCAATTTCCGTTATTTCGGCCCCGTCGACGGCCACAACCTCAAGGAGTTGGTGCGCACGCTTCGGGCATTGCGCGACATCGAAGGGCCCAAGTTGCTGCATGTCATGACCGTGAAGGGCAAGGGCTACCTGCCTGCCGAGCACGACCAGTCCACGTGGCATGCCCCCGGACGTTTCAATCCCGATACGGGCGAGCGGATCGCCTCGCCGGGCGCCGCGGCGCGTTACCAGGATGTCTTCGGCGAGACGCTCGTCGAACTGGCCGGGCTCGACCCGCGGGTCGTGGGCGTCACGCCTGCCATGCCGTCGGGTTGTTCGATGAACATGCTCATGCACGCCATGCCGTCGCGTTGCTTCGACGTGGGTATCGCCGAGGGCCATGCCGTGACCTTCTCGGCCGGGATGGCCGCTGCGGGCATGGTGCCTTTCTGCAACATCTATTCGAGTTTCATGCAGCGGGCTTATGACAATGTGATTCATGACGTGGCGATCCAGCGCCTTCCGGTGGTCATGTGTCTTGACCGGGGCGGTCTGGTGGGTGAGGACGGAGCGACGCATCACGGCGCTTTCGATCTGGCCTATTTCGGTACGGTTCCCAATCTGACGGTGGCTGCGCCGATGAACGAGCTGGAACTTCGGAACATGATGTTTACGGCGCTCGAGGCCGGTCGGCCCTTCGCCATCCGCTATCCGCGCGGTAACGGAGCGGGCGTCGCCTGGCGCGATGAGCCGTTCGCTGCGATGGAAATCGGGCGGGGGCGTTGCCTGAAGGAAGGGGAGCGGATTGCGGTCCTTACGATCGGTACGGTCGGCAATTTTGCTTCCGAGGCCATTGCGCGTATGGAGGCGGACGGGATTCGGGTGGCCCATTACGACCTGCGTTTCGCCAAGCCGCTCGACCAGGAGCTGCTGCACGAGGTCGGACGTAAGTTCCGTTGTGTGGTGACCGTCGAGGACGGAGCCTTGCGCGGCGGCGTGGGAGAAGCTGTCGTCGCGTTCTTCTGCGAGCACGGCTATCTGCCGAAGGTCGTGAGCCTGGGCATTCCGGATCGTTTTGTCGAACATGGAACGCCCGCGCAACTGTATGCCCAGTGCGGTTATGATGCCGAGGGAATTTACCGCACGCTGAAAAGTTTGCAGGAATCTTTGCAATAGACGTAATCCGGTATAGAATATGCGATACACCCTCGTTATGACCAGGGTGAAAATCGAATATATGCTGTTTGCGGCGATGTTGCTTGTGGCGGGCGCCGCGTATGGTCGGGGACCGGTCGTTGCCGCTGTCGGCAGTGGACCGTGGGCGAATCCCGATTTGTATGTCGGCGAGTGGTACGAGATCGCTCGTTTCGATCATCCGTTTCAGGAGGGGACGGTCGGATCCCGGGTGGTTTACCGATTATTGTCGGAAAGTAAAATGCGAATCGTCTATCGGGGCAAGGACGGCAGAACGGGCCGGGACCGGATTTCGAGTGCAAAAGGTCGGTTGTCTGCCGATTACGAATGCCTGCGGGTTTCGTCTTTTTGGTTTTTTTATAGCGACTATACGATGCCGGCATGCGATTCCGCTGCCGAGCGGCAGTGGGTCGTCTTAAGCGGCCGATCGGCCAAATATTTATGGATTCTCGCTCGCCGACCTCGATTATCTACGCAGGTGCTGGTCCGGATTCTGGACCAGGTCGAAAAACAGGGATTCGATACCGATAAGCTTCATTTCGTCGATCAGCGGTGAAATGTCGGCCAGGTGGAAAAACAACCGCGAATATTCGTTTCGGATATTCGCGGTTGCTTTGTATTTGGCGGAGGTTCGGATTTTCCGGGCGCGAGTTTCCTATTCGATTTCCCGCCGGTTCATCAGTGCGTGAGTAATCGTCAGTTCATCTACGTATTCCAGTTCGTCGCCGAAGCCGATCCCCCGGGCGATCGACGTGACTTTCACCTGCGGGTACTGGCGCAGCCGGTTGAGCAGATAGAACAGGGTTGTTTCGCCTTCGACCGAGGTCGAGATGGCGAGGATCACTTCCCGGATCGTTCCCTGGGCGATCCGCTCGATCAGCAGGTCGATCTTCAGGTCCGAAGGGGCGATGCCCTGCATCGGAGAGATTACACCGCCCAATACGTGATAGAGTCCACGGTACTGGCGGGTATTTTCGATCGAGAGTACGTCGGCGACCTGTTCTACGACACAGACGGTCGTATGGTCGCGCTCCCGGTCGGCGCAGATCGGACAGATTTCTTCATCCGAGAGGTTGTTGCACAATTTGCAGTATTTGATGTCGCGGCGGAATCGGTCGATGCTGCGTGTCATGTCGCTTACCGAATCGGGTTCCATGCGCAGCAGGTGGATCGCCAGGCGCAACGCCGTGCGGCGTCCGATGCCTGGGAGTTTCGACAGTTCTCCGGTCACGTCTTGAAGCAGTCTGGACACGTTCTTGGAAATTTTTGGATTCGCAGGGGCGGATCCGGTTTTAGATGGTTTCGAACGTCGAGCACTCCATCCAGCCCTTTTTGCCGTCGGCGATGGTGATTTCGCACCAGCCGTTCAGACGGTCCGAAATTTCTACTTTGGTGCCTTCGTGCAGAATGAAGAGATCGGTCGAGTTCTGATCGGGAGAGCTTTTGACGGCGACGGCATCCCGCAGTACGACGGCCGATGTGCGGTCGATCGCCTCCCGGCGGTCGATGGCTGCGAAGCAGAGGGTCAGTACCAGCAGCAGAAAGGCTGTCGCGGTGCCGTAGAATCCTATCTTGCGTCGTACCAGACGACGGGAGAGCAGGTAGAAAAGCGCCGAGCCGAGCATTGCCGCCAGGAAGACCAGCGAGAGGACGGCCCATGTCGTGCTGCTCAAAAGGTTGCGCAGATTCGACAACCAGGTTTTGACGAAAAATTCGGGGACGGCGTCGATGTGGTCTTTGGTCATTTTCTCAGCGACTTGCAGGTTGTAGCGTATGTCTTCGTTCCCGGGATTGAGCCTCAGCGCCCGGTTGTAGTTGAGGATCGCCCGACCGATTTCCTGCTCCTTGAAATAGGCGTTTGCCAGGTTATAGTAGAGTTTGCCCGATTGCCTGCCGCTCGACAGAATCGTTTCGTAAAGCGAAATTGCCGTAGGAAAGTCGTTGTTGATGTAAGCCGTGTTGGCCTGATCCCACAACTTGTCGGGATCGGATGCGTAAGCTGCCGAGGCGGTTTGCTCCGATTGTGGGTGTTGAGCCAGCGAATCGGTTCGGGCGGCAGTCTGCCCCGAAACTGCCGCGCTCAACAGCGTGGCGAGGAGAAAGAGAATATATCGTTTCATGGCTTTTAGCGTTTGATGATCGATTCGATGCGGGAAATCAGTTCGAGGCCGTCCCGATATACGTCGCTCATACGGGCCGAAGCCACCGGCGAATATTGGGCTTCGTCGCAGCGGGTGATGAGTTCCGAGAAGAGCTGGGTGTCTTCCGGCGCAGCCCCGCGCTTGTGGAGCTCCTCGCGGACATTTTCCTTGGTGAGATTGGCTACCGGGATATTGAATTTATCGCTCATATACCCCCATAAAGCCTTCAGCATCTCTTCGTAGAAGGCGTGCTGGTTGTGCTCTTCCATATAGTTCTTGGCTATCCTGAAACGCTGAATGGCCACTTTGTTGGCTCGCCGGCCCCGGATCAGAGCCGCATTCTGGCTGTCGCGGATCTGCTTGCGCAGCGCGATGTAAGTTCCGGCGAAAATGACGAGAATCGCAGCCAGCAGTCCGATATAGAGTCCGCTCAGGAAGAATGGCTCGTGCATCGGCTGGAGGTGTGCCTTGCCCAGGCGGATGAAACGGATGTCCTGTCCCAGCATCTGAACGTCCTCCTTGGAGAGTCCTTTGACCATGTAGCTCTCTCCGCCGTTGGCATCCGGTGTGATTTGCAGCGGGAAGCTTTGCGAGGAGAGGGTCACATATTCCCGGCGGTCGGGATTGAAGTAGGTGAAAAGAATCGAATCGATACGGTACGTCCCTTCGGCGCGCGCGATGAACGGATATTCGAATTGCCGGTAGCCGGAGGTTCCCGCAGTCGCCGTTTGGATGGATTCGGTGGTTTTGACGTTGTATTGCTCGAACGAGGCGGGCAGCGTCAGTTTCGGTGCTTGGATGAAAGGCAGGTTGCCCTGTCCCGTGATTTTCACCGTGAAGGTCCCGGCCGAGTTGGCCGCCAGTTGGTCTGCGGAGAGCGACGCGTCCATGGAGAATTTGCCGACGGCGCCCGTAAAGCTGGCCGGAGCGCCCGCAGGGAGCTCTTTGACCGTGATGTTCACGCGGGGCGTCTGCAACTTGCGCCGCAAATTATAGACTTCGTGCCCGCCGCCAAAGA
>OIHK01001096.1_pt1 | contig 6160 bp, 4 predicted proteins | sample 1582551 | NCBI WGS metagenome assembly OIHK01 (sample SAMN02674887, study PRJEB24791) | human gut metagenome, SKBSTL062 | isolation source: stool | host: Homo sapiens | place: USA
TAAAAACCGCTTTGGTATCGGTTTATCACAAAGAAGGTTTGGACGAAATCATTACCAAACTGCATGAAGAAGGAGTAGAGTTCCTGTCAACAGGCGGAACTCGTCAGTTTATTGAATCGCTGGGCTATCCCTGTAAGGCTGTCGAAGATTTGACTTCGTATCCTTCTATTTTGGGTGGTAGAGTGAAGACGCTGCATCCGAAAATATTCGGAGGAATTCTTTGCCGCCGTGGACTGGAACAAGACATCCAGCAGATTGAGAAATATGAAATCCCTGAAATCGACCTGGTTATTGTAGACCTCTATCCGTTTGAAGCGACTGTTGCTTCGGGTGCTGATGAGGCTGCTATTATCGAAAAAATTGATATAGGCGGAATCTCTTTGATTCGTGCCGCTGCCAAAAACTTCAATGACGTAATTATTGTTGCTTCACAAGCTCAATATAAACCTTTGCTCGATATGTTGATGGAGCACGGGGCCACTTCTTCTCTTGAAGAACGTCGTTGGATGGCTAAAGAGGCATTTGCCGTATCTTCACACTATGATTCGGCTATCTTCAACTATTTTGATGCTGAAGAGGGTTCTGCTTTCCGTTGCTCTGCCAATAGCCAGAAGACGTTGCGTTATGGCGAAAATCCACATCAGAAGGGATATTTCTATGGAAACCTGGATGAGATGTTTGATCAGATTCATGGAAAAGAGATCTCTTATAACAACCTGCTTGACATCAATGCCGCAGTCGATTTGATCGATGAGTTTGACGATGTCACATTTGCTATTCTGAAGCATAATAATGCTTGCGGGCTGGCTTCTCGTCCTACTGTGCTCGAAGCATGGAAAGATGCGTTGGCCGGTGATCCGGTATCTGCCTTTGGGGGAGTGCTGATCACGAATGCGGTTATTGATAAAGAGACAGCGGAAGAGATCAATAAAATCTTCTTTGAAGTTGTGATTGCTCCTGATTACGATGTAGATGCACTCGAAATTCTGGGACAGAAAAAGAATCGTATCATTTTGGTTCGTAAAGAGGCTAAATTGCCGAGAAAGCAATTCCGTTCTTTATTGAATGGTGTATTGGTTCAGGACAGAGACTTGAATATTGAAACAACTGCAGACCTGAAAACGGTAACTGATAAAGCTCCGACACCGGAAGAGGTAGAAGATATGCTGTTTGCTAATAAAATAGTAAAAAACAGTAAGTCGAATGCCATTGTTTTGGCCAAAGGAAAACAATTGCTGGCAAGCGGTGTGGGACAGACTTCACGTGTGGATGCACTGAAACAAGCTATCGAAAAAGCTAAGTCGTTTGGCTTCGATTTGCAGGGTGCGGTGATGGCATCGGATGCTTTCTTCCCTTTCCCCGATTGTGTGGAAATTGCGGATAAGGAAGGTGTGACAGCTGTGATCCAGCCGGGCGGTTCGGTGAAAGACCAGTTGACATTTGACTATTGCAACGAACATGGCATGGCAATGGTTACAACGGGTATCCGCCACTTTAAGCACTAATTAAAAACTTGTTGTATGCCGGACAACCCGTTATGGGCACACTGGTATATTGACGCATTAGAAATTTATTCATTATGGGATTATTCTCTTTTACACAAGAAATAGCAATGGACCTCGGTACGGCCAATACTATCATTATTACCGGTGGTAAGATTGTAGTAGATGAGCCTTCGGTGGTGGCCCTTGACCGTCGGACAGACAAGATGATTGCTGTAGGTGAAAAGGCCAAGCTGATGCACGAAAAGACGCACGAGAATATTCGTACCATCCGTCCGTTGCGCGACGGAGTGATTGCCGACTTCTATGCTTGCGAGCAGATGATGCGCGGACTGATCAAACAGGTAAATACTCGTAACCGCCTTTTCTCTCCATCGCTTCGTATGGTGATCGGAGTGCCTTCGGGTAGTACGGAAGTTGAACTTCGTGCTGTCCGTGACTCTGCCGAACATGCCGGCGGACGTGATGTCTATCTGGTATTTGAACCTATGGCTGCGGCTATCGGTATCGGTATTGATGTAGAAGCACCGGAAGGAAACATGATTGTTGATATAGGTGGTGGTTCTACCGAGATTGCTGTAATTTCATTGGGAGGTATTGTTTCGAACAACTCTATTCGTATAGCGGGAGATGATCTGACTGCCGATATTCAGGAATACATGAGCCGTCAGCATAACGTGAAAGTCAGTGAGCGTATGGCCGAACGTATTAAGATAAATGTGGGTGCTGCTTTGACCGAACTGGGTGAGGATGCTCCTGAAGATTATATCGTTCACGGACCGAACCGTATCACTGCACTTCCGATGGAAGTTCCGGTATGCTACCAGGAAGTGGCACACTGTCTTGAGAAATCAATCTCGAAGATAGAAACAGCTATTCTGAGTGCGTTAGAGAATACACCTCCTGAACTGTATGCCGATATTGTGCATAATGGAATCTATTTGGCCGGTGGTGGAGCGCTGCTTCGTGGCTTGGACAAACGTCTGACTGATAAGATAAATATTCCTTTCCACATTGCAGAAGACCCGTTGCATGCAGTAGCTAAAGGTACAGGGGTTGCATTGAAGAATGTAGACCGTTTCTCATTCTTGATGAGATAAATAATTGACTACGGTTTACGAGCTATAAGTGAGAGGCAGTTGCGTAAGTTGCTGCACGAACTTGTGGCTCGTAGATCGTAGTTTGTAACTTATATGTCTTTATGCGGAATTTACTGAACTTTCTTTTGAAATATAATCACTGGTTCCTCTTCATTCTGTTGGAGGTGATCAGTTTTGTTTTGTTATTTCGCTTTAACCACTACCAACACAGTGTTTATTTCAGTTCGGCCAATGTAGTTGCCGGCAAAGTATATGAAGTATCCGGTGGAATAACTTCTTATTTCCATCTGAAGTCGGTCAATGAGGATTTATTGGATCGCATCATGGAGTTGGAGCAGCAGAACCGCAATCTGGAGAATGCATTAGTAAAACATCTCTCTGACTCAACCGAGCTGAATAGTATCCGAAACTTGTCGGATACAGACTATGAAATCTTCAAAGCCCGGGTTATCAATAACAGTCTCAATCTGGTAGATAACTACATCACTCTGAATCGGGGATCGAAGGATGGCATCCGTCCTGAGATGGGCGTGGTCGATGGTAATGGGGTGGTCGGCATCGTATATGAAACTTCTTCTCACTATTCCCGGGTGATTTCGGTGTTGAACAGCAAATCCAGCATTAGTTGTAAAATTGTGGGTAGTGAGTATTTCGGTTACCTGAAGTGGGAATATGGAGATGCCCGGTATGCTTATTTGAAAGATTTGCCTCGTCATGCCGAATTCAATTTGGGAGATACAGTTGTGACCAGTGGTTATTCCACGGTTTTTCCTGAAGGTATTATGATTGGTACGGTAGATGATATGGCCGATTCGAATGATGGTCTTTCCTATCTGTTGAAGGTAAAACTGGCAACGGATTTTGGTAAGGTGAGTGAGGTGCGTGTGATTGCAAGAACTGGTCAGAGAGAGCAAAAAGAGTTGGAACAAAAGAGTTTGGCGCAATGATTATCAACTATATACATAGAATAGGATGGTTTGTCGGTCTGATATTACTTCAGGTGCTGATCTTGAATAATGTGCACATAGCCGGTGTGGCTACTCCTTTTCTATACGTTTATTTTATATTAAAATTTAACTCCGGTACTTCCCGAAACGAATTGATGGTATGGGGTTTCTGTATGGGGCTTGCCATCGATATCTTTTCTAATACCCCGGGTATGAATGCGGCGGCGACAGTACTACTGGCTTTTCTACGTCCGTTGTTTCTTCGCTTGTTTACGCCTCGAGATACTTTGGATAGTATCGTACCTTCGCTGAAAAGTATGGGAATTGCTTCTTTCCTTAAATATTTGGTGGTAAGTGTCTTTGTTCACCATTTTATGTTACTGACTCTTGAGTTCTTCTCATTTACCAGCATACCGTTGTTGCTGTTAAGGGTGGTGTCGAGCACCATTTTGACTATAACCTGTATTATGGCTGTTGAAGGAGTGAGGAGATAGGTATGGCAAAAGATTATGTTTTAGAGAAACGGAAATATGTGATCGGCGGAGTAGCATTGGCTATTGTCCTGATTTATCTGCTGCGTCTGTTTTCTCTCCAGATAGCTACTGATGACTATAAAAAAAATGCCGACAGTAATGCTTTCCTGAATAAGATTCAGTACCCGTCACGTGGGGCAATGTACGACCGGAATGATAAACTGTTAGTGTTTAATCAGCCTGCGTATGATATAACAATGGTGCCGAAAGAAGTTGAGAACCTCGATACACTCGACTTGTGCCAGACGCTGAATATCACTCGTGCACAGTTTCTGAAGATAATGAGCGATATGAAAGATCGTCGCAGGAATCCCGGTTATTCACGCTATACCAATCAGGTATTCATGTCTCAACTTTCGGCAGAAGAATGTGGCGTATTTCAGGAGAAGCTATTTAAGTTTCGCGGATTCTATATCCAGCGACGTACCATTCGTCAATATAGCTATAACTCCGCTGCCCATGTGCTTGGTGATATTGGTGAAGTATCAATGAAAGACATCGAAAATGATGATTATTACATCCGGGGAGACTATATCGGGAAACAGGGTATTGAAAAATCATATGAATCTTATTTACGGGGCGAAAAGGGCGTTGAGGTATTGTTGAGGGATGCGCACGGACGTATACAAGGACATTATATGGATGGAAAGTATGATAAGCGTCCGATACCCGGAAAGAACCTGAAGCTCGGAATCGATATTGATCTCCAGATGTTGGGAGAACGCTTGTTGAAAAATAAAATCGGGAGTATTGTTGCTATCGAACCGGAGACGGGAGAAATACTTTGCATGGTTTCTTCACCCGATTTTGATCCGAGACTGATGATTGGCCGTCAGCGCGGAAAGAACCACTTGATGCTCCAGAGAGATCCGATGAAACCTTTGTTAAACCGTTCGATTATGGGAGTATATCCTCCGGGATCGACGTTTAAAACGGCACAAGCGCTGACTTTCTTACAAGAAGGTATTATTCAGACCAATACGCCGGCTTTCCCTTGTGCTCATGGGTTCAATTACGGGAGTTTGCATGTGGGATGTCATGCCCATGGTTCGCCGTTGCCGCTAATACCGGCCATTGCGACTTCATGTAACTCTTATTTTTGTTGGGGCTTGTTCCGGATGTTTGGCGATCGCAAGTATGGCTCTTCACAAAATGCCATTACTGTATGGAAAGACCACATGGTGTCTCAGGGTTTTGGCTATAAACTCGGGGTGGATTTACCGGGTGAAAAGCGGGGATTGATTCCTAATGCTCAGTTTTATGACAAGGCCTATCGTGGACGTTGGAATGGGTTGACAGTGATCAGTATCGCAATTGGCCAGGGAGAGATTCTGGCAACTCCTTTGCAGATAGCCAATATGGCCTGTGTATTGGCTAACCGGGGGTATTATATGACTCCTCATATCGTACGTCCGATCGAAGGGGCGAACAATCAGGTCGAGAAACATACGGTCGACTGTGACCGGAAATACTTCGATATCGTCGTAGAAGGTATGGCGATGGCAGCCAGCAGCGGAACGGCCCGCGGGGCTTCTATCGATTCGGTAGTCATATGCGGTAAAACCGGGACAGCTCAGAATCCGCATGGAGAGGATCACTCCATTTTCATGGCCTTCGCTCCTAAAGACAACCCTAAAATTGTGATCGCTATCTATATTGAAAACGGAGGATTCGGTGCCCAATATGCAGTACCTATCGGAGGACTGATTATGGAGAAATACCTCAAGGGCAAGATCGCTCCCCGCAAAAAAGCAATTGAGGAAAGAATGTTGAACTCTAATCTGATTATCCCGGAAACTCCGAAGAAAGAACAGCATTTGAAGACAGCAGAAGAAAAGCAAAACGAAGAAGATTAATCTTGGAATTATGAACAGGCAATCAGAACTTTTGAAAAATATAGACTGGCTCTCCATTTTCTTATATACCCTCCTGGTTTTTATGGGATGGCTGAATATCTATGCGGCTGTATACGATGAAAGCCACAGCAATATTTTGGATATCGACCTGAAATACGGAAAACAATTGTTGTGGATCGGGGCTGCCTTCGTATTGGGTATTTTTATCTTACTTACCGACAG
>OIHK01001140.1_pt1 | contig 5847 bp, 3 predicted proteins | sample 1582551 | NCBI WGS metagenome assembly OIHK01 (sample SAMN02674887, study PRJEB24791) | human gut metagenome, SKBSTL062 | isolation source: stool | host: Homo sapiens | place: USA
CCGGAGCGTCCGCAGACGTTCCGGTGTCCCGAGATATAAAGCCGCGCGGCGGGCATTGTCAGCTTATTTTGCAGCGTACCAGTTTGCGCTGGGCTGGTACTGACCAGCGTTTACGGCATTGCCCTGATAGTACAGGGTGCCGTCCGCACCGCGGCTGTAACGGGAGAAGAACTCGTTCCAGATGGCAACGCTCTCCTCCTGCAGGTAAACGTGGGGGGTATCCTTGACCACGGTGTACTTCACCAGCGGTGCGTTGCCGCCCATAAAGCTCTTGGTCACAAAAGCGCCGTTGTAGGAGGAGCTTTCTGCAACAGCTGCCTCGTTGGTGGCGTTGTGGGCATTCCAGCCTTGCAGCGCCTTCACTGTGCCGTTATCCTCCACCAGCTCTGCCACGCCTGCCGAGTCGTACTCACCAAGGAAAGCCCATGCCGGCAGCAGAACAGCGGGGTCAAGCTCCGGCAGCGGGGTAAACATATAGCCGACCGGAGCAATAGCAGCAAACCGGCTTGCATAGCGGCAGGCGGTAGCCCAAGTCATCAGGCTGCCGTTGGAGTGACCGGTGGCATACACGCGGGTGGTATCGATGCGGTAATCCTGCTCCATGCGGTCCAGCAAGCTGTTGATGAACTCCAGATCCACGCTGGGGTCGGTATCCTTACCGGCCATTGCGGCAAAGGGACCTGCCAGCCACATGGCGGTGGGAATGTTGCCCATCAGGTCTGCGGGGCGCACCAGACCCTGCGCGAAGACCACGATAAAGCCGTTCTGCTCTGCCACATCGTACCAGCGGGACTCCTCTGCAATGGCATACATGGAGGCGGTATAACCGTGCATCACCAGCACCAGCGGCACCTTTTCGTTGCCAGTATAGGTGGACGGCACATAGACCATCCAGCGGCGCAACTCGCCGTTGACCCACTCCTCGTGAATATCAAAGCCACGCCGAGTAAAGTCCTCTGTCTTTGCCACGCGGCCCGGCAGCTGCAGCGCCATAAAGCGCTTGAACTGACCGGAGAACTTTTCCCAGATGGCTGCCGGGCACTGTGCCTTTTCGGTGACCCACACCTCGGCTGCAGAACCTGCACGGCCGCTGACATAAACACCGTCGCCCTTTGCCACAGCCTGGTTGGCTTTCAGGTAGAACTCCAGCGCTGCCTTATTGGTAGAATCAGCATTGGAGCGGACGAACCAAACGGGGGTATCCACCGTCTTTGCGGCAATGGCTTCCTCCTGCACGCCGCGGGTGGAGTCGCCGGGGAATGGCAGCACATACTGACCGCCCACTGCCTCCAGAGAGGCTGCTGGTACCTCGGCTGCATCCACAGCGCAGATGGAACTGAAATCGCTTGCCCAGCGAGCGCCGAACAGCAGAGCGGCTGCGCCGCCCTCCTTGTAGCCCACCAGTGCAGTGTGGGACTTGTCCATGGAGAATGCGCCGGACAGCTTAACGCCCTTTTTGCGCATGAGCTGATACAATGCATCCAGCGCTGCTGCGTCATCACGACCGGCAGAGCTCAGGGAAAGGTTCCAGCTGCCGCCGTTTTCAGGACCGAAAAATACAACGGCGATCTTATTTTTGCACGCCACCGTGCGCCACATACGACCTGTGACCGAGCCGGAGAACGCCCTTGCGGTGGTGTTGTCCGGGGTCAGCACGATAACTGCCGGCGCCCAGGGATCCATGCCGTCGGGCAGGTAATAGGTAGCAGCACCAACATTCTGACCGCCCACCATTACCTGCGCATCATGAAACAGACCCACATTCACGTTCAGGTACGGGTTTTCCGGGTCATAAGCAAAGGTCTTGCCATCGCCCAGACCCATAGCTGCGGTCTTGCGATCTACGGTAGTGTGCAGATCTCCGTTGGTCTGGTCCAGCTCTGTCGCAGCCAGAGCCGAGGGTGCCATAGCGGCTACGGTAGCACCCAGCGCAGTAGCGGCGGAAAGCTTCATAAAATCGCGGCGTTTCATAGTGTTTTCTCCTTTTTGTAAGTGCCTGCGCACTTTGTTATGCCCGGCTTTGAAGGCCGGACTCTCTTGCTTTTTCTCCGATTTTTTCTCACGGCAGGTGCCTTCCTGCTTCAACATTGTACAAAGAATACCATTTATATCACAATTTGTAAATAGTATTTAGTGTTTTTTGTTTCAATTAATATATTAGTATATCATTTTTTGTAAAAAGTGCTGATCAGCGAAAGTCCCCTATACCACTGCTGTTTCTAATGATACACTTCCTTTTCTCTATGAAAATTCAAAAAGCCCCTGCACGCAGGGTGCAGGGGCTTTGGAAAGCTATCTTACTTGCGGTTTGCCAGCAGGCTCTCGATCTTCTTCAGGGGGTCGATAATGCTGGAAACGGACATATCGTGGTTCAGAGCCACCACAAAGTAGGCAGCATACTTGGAAACGTCCACGTCCACATACCAGTCGCGGGTCAGCAGCTCGGGCATACGGTAGGTCAGGTTGGTGCCCACAACGTAGGTCAGGGTGCCGTCTGCCACAGCCTTGTCGAACTTCTCCAGACCGCTGGTGAACAGGGGGAAGGTGGCGTTGGCGATGATGTTGGCAGCGCCGCGCTCCTTCAGGTTGCTGGCAACCTCCAGCATGCTCTCGCCGGAAGCAATGATATCGTCTGCGATAAAGACGGTCTTGCCCTCCACGCTCTCGCCCAGATACTCATGGGCAACGATGGGGTTGCGGCCGTTCACCACGCGGGTGTAATCGCGGCGCTTGTAGAACATACCCAGGTTGCAGCCCAGCACGCTGGAGAAGTACATGTTGCGGTTCATGGCACCCTCGTCGGGGCTGACCACGATGAACTTGTCCTTGTCGAAGCTGATCTCGGGGTTCTTCTTCAGCAGGCTCTTGAGCACCTGATAGGTGGGCATGGCGTTATCAAAGCTCATCAGGGGCACTGCGTTCTGCACGCGGGGGTCGTGTGCGTCAAAGGTGATGATGTTGCGCACGCCCATGGTCTGCAGCTCCTGCAGGGCCACAGCGCAGTCCAGGCTCTCGCGCACCACGCGGCGGTGCTGACGGCCGCCGTACAGGCTGGGCATGATCACGGATACGCGGTGTGCCTTACCGGCCACAGCCTGGATCAGACGCTTCAGGTTTGCAAAGTGGTCATCCGGGGACATATGGTTCTCGTAGTTGAACAGCTTGTAGGTGACGCTGTAGTTGCCCGGGTCCACCACGATAAAGATATCGTCGCCGCGGACAGACTCCTTGACCAGACCCTTGGCGTCGCCGCTCTGGAAGCGGGGGCAGTCGCAGGAAATAATGAAGGTGTCTTTTTCAATTCCGGCAGCCTTTGCCCAACGGACAAGGTGCTTGTCGATCAGGCCGGTCAGCTCCTCTGCACCGGGGCAGGCGATCAGCCGCATATCCGCCACACTGGGCTGCTCAAAGAAGGACTTAGGGGAAATTTCAATAGACATAGTCACATAACTCCTTATTGCTGTTTACCATCCGTACCATGCACACAAGTGCGCATATCTAGTTTTATTTTATCACATTTTGTCGATTGTTCCATATCAATTTGTTTCATGTGTGGATTTTCTGCGCCTTGCACAGCTGTTTTTCCTTTTCCTGCAAGAGAATGTGAGTTTCTTACAAAAACCCGACCAAATCTTTACCGTTTCGCAAAGTTTCTCTGATTTTCGAGGAAAAGTAATACTTTTTACCGTGCCATTTTCTTTTTCCTGTAACGCAAAAGAGCCGCTGCACGGTCAGGTGCAGCGGTCTCTCTTCACTTACCTTCTATCAGGGTAAAACGCTTTTTACAGGGCAGCCACGGCAGCCTTCAAGGCATCCACGCGGTCGGTGTTCTCCCACTTCACGCCCAGATCCTCGCGGCCCATGTGGCCGTAGGCAGCCAGCTGGCGGTAGATGGGCTTGCGCAGGTCGAGGTCACGGATGATGGCGGCGGGGGTCAGGTCAAACACCTTCTCCACAGCCTGCTCGATCTTCTCGTCTGCCACCGTGCCGGTGCCGAAGGTATCCACCATGATGGACACAGGCTTTGCCACGCCGATGGCGTAGGCCACCTGTACCTCGCACTGCTTTGCCAGACCCGCAGCCACGATGTTCTTGGCCACCCAGCGGGTAGCGTAGGCTGCGCTGCGGTCCACCTTGCTGGGGTCCTTGCCGGAGAAGGCGCCGCCGCCGTGGCGTGCATAGCCGCCGTAGGTGTCCACGATGATCTTACGGCCGGTCAGGCCGGTATCGCCCTGCGGGCCGCCCACAACAAAGCGGCCAGTGGGGTTGATGTAGTACTTGGTGTTCTCGTCCAGCAGCTCGGCGGGGATGGTGGCCTTGATGACCTTTTCCATCACGTCTGCCCGCAGCTGCTCCATGCTCACACTCTCGCTGTGCTGGCTGGAGATGACCACGGCGTCCACGCGCACGGGCTTGTTGTTCTCGTCGTACTCCACGGTCACCTGACTCTTGCCGTCCGGGCGCAGGTAATCCATTTCGCCGCTCTTGCGCACTTCGGTCAGGCGCTTTGCCAGCTTGTGGGCAAGGCTGATGGGCATGGGCATCAGCTCGGGGGTCTCGTCACAGGCATAACCGAACATCATGCCCTGATCGCCTGCACCGCCCACCTGATCGTTGGTGCCCAGTGCAATATCGGGGCTCTGGCCGTCAATGTTGGAGATGACGGCGCAGGTGTCGGCGTCAAAGCCGAACTTTGCGCGGGTGTAGCCGATATCTGCCACCACCTCGCGGACGACCTTCTGGAAGTCCACATAGCAGTTGGTAGTGATCTCGCCCATAATGTGCACAAGGCCGGTGGATGCGCAGGTCTCGCAGGCCACGCGGGCGTTGGGGTCGTGGGTCAGGATCTCGTCCAGAATTGCATCAGAGATCTGGTCGCAGATCTTGTCGGGATGTCCCTCGGTGACGGACTCCGAAGTAAACAGGTGTCTAGCCATTTTTTGCCTCCTAAATGTTGCAGTTGCGTGTATTTACCATTCCATCAAGTTTGTTCTGAAAAATAAAAGCGCCCAGAGCCGAAAGCTCTGAGCGTTGCACTCTTATCTTCCGGTTTCCCGCAGGATTTGGCACCTTACGCTCTCGCGCAGGTTGTCGGGCTTCACAGGGCCTGTCCCCTCAGCCGCTCTTGATAAGTCGGTATTCAATTGGTACGCCACATATTCTATCATTGCAGCGTCAGATTGTCAAGATAAGTCGCACTTATTTTAGACATTCCTTTTAAATTGATGGAGCATTTCCCTGCTCCGGTGCGGCGTGGCCGTCCCGGGCGGCGTGGAAAGCGCGCTTTTCCGCGTACATCCGCTGATCCAGCTCCACCAGAAACTTCTCCACGCTGCCGCCCTCGTACTTTGCCACACCAGTGGAGAAGGACAGCTGAAAGCTGCCCGCCGGAGCGGTGGCGTTATAGTGCTGCACCCGCTGCTCGATGGCGGCGCAGATCTCGTCCAGCAGCTCCTCCGAGCCGTGACGGATCAGCACCATGAACTCATCGCCGCTCATGCGGATGGCTACCGAGTTTGCCACCAGCGCCCCGGACAGGATGTGCCCGATCTCCTGAATGGCGCGGTCGCCCTCGGCGTGACCGTAAGTGTCGTTGATCTCCTTGAAGCAGTTCACGTCCATCATGATGCCGTAAACATCCTTCTCCTGCGTGGCGTGGATGCGGTCCAGACAGTAGTTCATGTACTTGCGCCCAAACAGGCCGGACAACTCATCGGTATAGCCCCGCAGGCTGCGGGTCTGGCTGTCCACTAACACAAAGGCGATGGCTACTGACAGCCAGCCAAAGGCCATGCCGTAGAATGCCCCCTGCAGCAGCGTGCCCACCGCACAGGTGACCACGAAGTA
>OIHK01001186.1_pt1 | contig 5548 bp, 5 predicted proteins | sample 1582551 | NCBI WGS metagenome assembly OIHK01 (sample SAMN02674887, study PRJEB24791) | human gut metagenome, SKBSTL062 | isolation source: stool | host: Homo sapiens | place: USA
TGTATCTGGCACTGCGCCCCGCGCTGGAGCGTGCAAAGCTGCTTTCCAAGGGCGAGTAAAAATAAAAAGGGATCCTGAAGCGCCAGCTGGCGCTTCAGGATCCCTTTTTTGTTACCGCTTTCGGTTGCAAAGGTGCTTTGCGGCGTCCCGCCCGGCGGCAAGGCCGCTGCCGAACGCCCAGTGCAGGTTGAAGCCGCCGCAGCTGCCGGCGCAGTCCAGCGTTTCACCCACGAAGTACAGCCCCGGACAGCCCTTGAACTGGAAGGTGGGTTCCACCTCGGTCAGGGCAAGCCCGCCGCCGGTGGTCTGTGCCTGCCGCCAGCCGCAGGGGGCAAGCCCCTCGAACCGCCAGTGCTTGGCGGTGTGGGCAAGCTTCTGCCAGCTGCCTGCGGGCAGGGCGTGGGGGGCAGTATCCGGCAGGGCAGCGGCAGCCCAGAGGGCGCGGCCAAGCTTGCCGTGCAAAAGCCCCAGCCAGAACGCCGCCGCCGTGTCCTCGGCAAGCAGCGGTGCACGCGCCGCAAACAGGGCGGCAAGCTCTGTCTCCGGCACAGCGGGGAAGAGATCAAGTTCCACCGCCGGGTGCTTCGGGCTGCGCCCGGGGGCAAGCAGGCCGGACAGCTGCATGATGCAGATGCCGGAAAGCCCGTAGTCGGTAAACTGTACCTCGCCCATTTCTTCTGCCAGCACCCGGTCGCCGTCCAGCAGGCGGGCGGCGGCTTTGGCGCGGATGCCCGCAAGGCTCTTGTTCGGCTTTGCGCATTGCAGGGCGGTCAGGCAGGGGTAAAGGGGGCGCATCTGCCCGCCGCAGTCGGCGGCAAAGCGGGTGCCGAAGCCGTCCGTGCCGAACTGCGGCCCGGCGGCGCCGCCCATGGCGCAGATAACGGCATCTGCCCGCAGGCTTTCGGTGCCGCCCTCGGCGGTGGTAAACTGCACCGCGTAGCCGCCCTTGCTCTGCCGCAGGGTGCTTACCGTGCAGCCGGTGCGCAGCTGTACGGTGTGCCGCTGCAAATGCAGTTCCAGCAGCGCCAGCACGTCGGCGGCCTGATTGGAATAGGGGTACACCCGCCCGGCCTCATCGGTGCGGGTGTACAGCCCCAGCTGCTCAAACCACGCCAGCGGCGCGGCGGCATCCACCGCCGCCAGCAGGGGGCGCAGTGCGGCGGGGTCGGCGGTGAAGTACTTTTCCGGCGCAATGGCGGTGTTGTCCAGATTGCAGCGGCCGTTGCCGGTAGCCAGCAGCTTTTTGCCCACCTTGGGGTTGCGCTCCAGCACCGTGACGCGGACAGCGGGCGCGGCCTGTGCAGCCGCCAGCGCAGCGGCCAGTCCGGCGGCACCGCCGCCCAGAATAAGGATGTGTGCCATGCGGACACCTGCTTTCTTTGGGTTTATTCCTATTTATTGTAGCAGAACCCCGCCCGGAACGCAATGCGGCGGGCAAAGCAAAAAATGTGCTGCCGGTATAATTTGCCGCCGCTGACAGATACTACATACAAAGGAAACCGCAAGGAGGGCAAAATAATGAAAGCAACCGGTATCGTGCGCCGCATCGACGAGCTTGGCAGGGTGGTGATCCCCAAGGAGATCCGCCGCACCCAGCGCATCCGGCGGGGCGACCCGCTGGAGATCTTTACCACCGGCGATGGGGAAGTGATCTTTAAAAAGTACTCGCCCATGGGCGAGGTGAACACCCTTGCCGCCCAGCTGGCAGAGGTGCTCAGCCGCCAGTTTGCGCTGACCGCCTTTGTGTGCGACAGGGACCGCATTCTGGCGGTCAGCGGCAGCGGGCGGCGGGAGCTGACCGACCGCAGCATCAGCCAGCCGCTGGAAAAGCTGATGGAAGCCCGCAAGCCCTACCAGAGCCCCGGCGCACCGGAAAAGACCCTGCTGCCCTGCGAGGGCGCACCCCGGGTGCTGCTATGCGCCGCACCGGTACTGGCGGGCGGGGACGTGACCGGCGCGGTGGGTCTGTTGACCGAGGACCGCGCCGCCTGCCCGGAGGACGCCCAGTGCAAGGCCGTGGCAGTGGCGGCGGCCTTTCTGGCAAAGCAGATGGAGGAGTAAGGCGGGACGATTAAACGCATTTTTATGAGGGAGTTTCACCCGCAAAAACACCGCCGCCCGGCCTGTGAAAGCAAGCCGGGCGGCGGTGTACATGAAAGGATGAATGAGAAAATGATTAGTTAATGGTCACGGGCACTTTTTTCAGGCTGTTCCATGCGCGGATGATGCGTGCATTGGTCACCTTGGTGTCCGGGCCAAAGGTTGCACCGTAGTCGGACATCAGACCCTGCTCTACGCACCAGCGGGCAGCCTTCTGCTGCTCGATGTCGTCAGCGGGGATATCGGTGTACAGGGCGGTGCTTACGGGGTCGGGCTTGCCGGCAGTCGTCCACAGGACGGTTGCCAGCTCCTGACGGGTGGAGGGGATAAAGCCGCCCGGCAGCGCATAGTGCAGATACAGGGAAGAACCGTAGGCATAGGTAAGGTAACCCAGACCCGCAGCGCCCAGCACGATGCCAAGTGCGGCTGCACCGGAGGAGAACGCCGAGTCGATCTCGGAGTCATCCAGTGTAGGCGGTGTAGGCTCCGCGGTCACCAGCACGATGGACTTCGGCTGGGATACCTCGATGGTGTAACTGCCGTCCGCGTTTTGTTGTACGCTATCCATAATGGATTCGCCGTCTGCAAGGCAGTCGGTCAATACGGTATCGGTCTTTACGGTAATGGGGTTTGCCTGCTCAGATGTACCGTGAGGCACATAAAGGGTTCCGTAGCCGTTTTCAGAAAAGTCTTCATTTACAGGCACTTGGAAGGTTCTGCCATTCTGATCGCGCACAGTGGCAAAGCCGGTGTTGCTGCCTTGCGGCATGATAGGCTTTGCCACAAAATAACCGCCGGTGATAGAAAGATTGCCCGTGCTGATGGTGTATACATCCACATCTTTGGTAAACAGGCCGCCGGTGATGGAAAGCGAGCCGTAACGTCCTTTGTTGACAACCACGCCGTCAAACAGGCCGTCGCTGATGGTGATGGAAGCGTCACCATTCATGAGCAGCACTTTCTTTTCAAAGGTCCCGCCGGAGATGGTGCCCCGGTTGGACGCTTCTCCTTGGAAGGTGCCGCCGGAGATGGTGCCCCGGTTGGTGGTCCAATTGCCGGCGGTGCCGCCCTTAAATTCGGCAGATCTCTTAATAAAGAGACCCGGCTGCAATGCGCTTGCTGCCCCGGGCTCCGAGGAGGGCTGCAGGGTGAAGGTGCCGGAGTTCAAGAACAAGGCGGTTGCGTTGTAGTACCAATGGGCAACGTCACCTTGGCTTGTGGGATTGCCTTTGGCGTCCAGATCGATGGTAATGCTTTCGGCGGTGTTGTTCTCTGCGTCCAGATCACGGCTGCTGCGGGTGGCGGCTTCCTCCTCGGTGCTGCGGGAGACGTCGGCCTCCTGTACAAGGGGTGCAGCCTTTTTGGCCGTGGTCTGGGCGGGTGCATCGAACACCGGGGCGGCTGCCAGTGCAGACACCGGCAGCAGGGACAGCAGCATACTGCCGGTCAGCAGGATGCTTACAATGCGTTTGGCTTTCATAAAGTTTCGCTCCTTTCGTGTGGGTTTTATACGGGGTGTCGTTACCATAAATATACCATAAACTAGGCAAAAACAAAAGAAATTCTGCGCGAATGGGGGTTAAAACTGCGCGAATAGCTGAAAAAGGGGGGGGAAACTAAAACACTGCTGCCCGGGGATGTTCTCTTTTGACACCAAAAGAGAACCAGAAAAGTGCCAGCGATTTCGACGCGCTGGAGCCACGAAAAAGGGGCTGCTCGCCCCTTTTAACCCCAAAGGGGTGGGCTGCACCGGAAAAAACTGAAGATTCACGCCTGTTCGGCGTGAAGATCTTTTAACCGTTTTTTCCGGCTCCGCCGATTTGAAGCCCCTCAGTCGCTGCGCGACAGCTCCCCCAAGGGGGAGCGGGCACGCCCGCAAACTTTGCGCTTGAGCCGGAAACTGTGCCACCATGCCAAAGGCTCCCCCTGAGAGGAAAGACTCCCCCCGGCCGGGGGGAGATGTCGCGCAGCGACAAAAGGGGGAATCTGGCACGCCGTCAGGCGTGACTGAGAGGGTTCAGCCCCGCCCCACCTAGGGCGCACATCCCCTTTATGACAGAATTATGAATCTTTATAAACATTTTTGCAAAGGGCTTGACAGCAGGGCAAAAACGGTTATAATGGTCTTAGCACTCAGGAACAAGGAGTGCTAAACAAACAAAAGCAATACAAAAAGGAGGCAGGCGCTATGACGATGGATGCACGCAAGCAACGGGTCTTGCAGGCAATCGTGGCGCTGTATGGCCTTGAGGGCGAGCCGGTGGGCAGCAGCGTGCTGGCAAACTACTTTGACATGGCAGTGTCCAGCGCAACGCTGCGCAACGAGATGGCGGCGCTGACAAAGCTGGGTCTGCTGGAGCAGCCCCACACCAGCGCGGGCCGCGTGCCCAGCGCCAAGGGCTACCGGTATTATCTGGACAACCTGCTGACCGATGATCAGCCGCTGGACCGCGTTACCCGCGCCCGGGTAGATGCGGTGTTCGCCAGCCTTGACCACGAGCCGGAAAAGCTGGCACAGGGCGCTGCCAAGGCGCTGGCCGCCATCAGCGGCTGCACCGCCGCCGTCAGCACCCCCTGCGCCGAGGATCTGTGCATCGCCCATTACGAGGTGGTGCAGGTGGGCCGCAGCGCAGCCGCTGTGCTGGCTGTGACCACCGCCGGTTACGTCCGCACCCGGGTGGCGCGGGTACGCACCGGGCTTTCCCGGGAAAATGCAGCTGCCCTTGCGGCGCTGCTCAACCGCAACCTTACCTTTGTGGCGCCGGTGGATCTTTCCACCCGGATGCTCAGCGAGCTGTGCGGCCAGATCGCACCGGAGCTTGTGCCGGTGGTCAGCGCCGCAGCCGCAATTTTGCAGGACAGCGTAAAGCCCCATGTATTTCTGGGCGGCGAGCAGTACCTGCTGGACTGGCCGCAGCTGGACGGCCGGGTGGGTGATATCCTTACCCTGCTGAACGACGAGGAACAGGCCGCAAGCCTGATCGCACCCCCGGAAAACCGCAGCGAAAGCGTGCTGCTGGGCGAGGATCTGGAACCTCAGATCCCCGGCCTGTGCATCGTCAGCGACCGCTACCTGGTAGGCGGCGGGCTGTGGGGTACGGTGGCCCTGATCGGGCCGACCCGGATGCCCTTCCAGAAGCTGATGCCCCTGCTGCACGAGTTTGCAGACCAGCTTGGCGAGGGCATGAGCGGCAAACGAAAAGACACCCCGCAGGCTGCCGTACCACGGCGGACTGTGATCTATAAGGAGGATCTGGAATGAGCGAAGAAGCAAAGAACACGGTGCCCGAGACCGAGCAGCCGGAGACTGCCCCCGAGGAAAAGACCGCTGCCGCAGCGCCCGAACAGGCTGCTGCCGAGGCTGCCGCTACCGAAGAGGACAAGAAGAAGGACGGCAGCTGGTTCCACAGACGGTAGTAGACGCCCTGCTTTTCCAGCAGCTGGGCGT